>CEUY01002867.1_pt1 | contig 10495 bp, 8 predicted proteins | sample 361481 | NCBI WGS metagenome assembly CEUY01 (sample SAMEA2622737, study PRJEB7988) | marine metagenome | isolation source: saline water (ENVO:00002010), including
AATACTCCAGATTCTATTTCCGCTGGTATGCCAGGTCCGTTGTCAATAATATCGATCTGAACAGCTAGTCGATTAAGTTTATTTTGAATTGTTATCTGACGTTGAATACGTGTTCTTATCAAAATACTTTCATCTTCTTTTGTTGCTTGAACTGCATTTCTTAATAAATTTAAAACTGCTTGAATAAGTTGTTCTCTATCAGCAAAAATACTGGGTATACTTGGGTCATAATCTTTCTGAATATTTAGGTTTCGAGAACTCTCAGCACTAATAATAGAGACTACATACTCAACAATTTCATGGATATTTGTCTCAGATTTTACGGGGTGAGTATTAGCAGCCATCATACGGTCAACAAAATTTCTTAACCGATCTGATTCATTGATTATAATATTCGTATACTCAAGTAAACTTTTATCATCCAGTTCTTTTTCCATTAATTGTGCTGCACCACGTATACCACCCAATGGATTCTTAATTTCATGAGCCATTCCTTGTACAGATTCTTTTGCTGCTTTTTGTACAGTCTCTTGATTAAATTCTTGCATTACACGAACAAAAGCATCTGCACTAACTAGCTCAACGAGAATTTCTTTTGTCACCTCATCGATAAGAAGTGGGGTAAATATACAATCCACTTTAATTGTGTTTTGATTAATAAGCTGCATTTCGATGCCGCGCTCTATTCGCGTAGTTGCAAACTGAAAAGAATTTTTGATCGCATCTGTAAAAAATGGAGTATTTGGCCATACTTCTCCAGGTGTTTTGCCTAGTAATCGTTTACTACTTAGAGATAATAAGTTCTCCCCCGCACTATTGATTGAAACCAAATGCAGTTTCTCGTCAAATAACAAAACTGCGGTTGCTAAATGATCAAAAATGCGTACAGCTCTTTCTTCTAGCTGGGTCATAGTATACTTATTATTGCACTCTTTTAGTGCATGTTTCACCTAATATTCCTCATTTTTATATCTAATCTTAAATTTTTTTTAATGATTACAATGGCTTAACTTTCTTAAAAAAAAACTCATTTTCTTACAATATATGATGCAAGAAACAGACCATCGACCCTAAATAAAGCAAACTTTTTGAGATATTAGATTCTGTTGATTTGGTGATTATTGTGACGCGCGAAGGATTGTGAACGTACTTGTGCCTGAAATTATTGGCTTTGATGAACTGTCAATAACACTTACGCCTACAGTATGTGAGCCTCTATCAATATTTGTCAGAGAAATATTAGTGCCCGTACCCTTTGAAAGCTCTTTTCCATCCATTGTTATAAGAATCTTGTGTCCGGATCTCAGTGAAGGTTTAACAAGAACTGATATAGTAACATTCCCGCTATTGCTTCTTACTGACGAACCATTTTCGGGATTTGAAACGACTATTTTTTCGTAGGAATGATCTTCATTATTTTCGCCGCGATTATTTCTACTTGAAGAAGAGCTGGATGGCTTGACAGTTTCTGTTGTTTTTAATTCTTTTAACTTTATTTCTTCAGAATTGGTAGTTGGTCTATCCGTAAAAATGATGTTCCCATCTTCATCTACAGATTTATAAACTTCACCTTGAATGATAGGTAAATAAAAAATTATGGATGTTATAAATATTAGTTTTAATTTCATAAATTAACCAAAAACTTATATTTCAATATATTTTAGATTACCATTATCCCATTGTAGTTCAAAAAAAATCCCCCATAAAAGGAGGATTTTTTTAGACATACAGAGATACTAATCTTAACTTATAGGCTGTAATACATATCAAACTCGATTGGATGTGTGGTCATACGAAAACGATTTACTTCTTCCATCTTAAGTTCTATATAACCATCAATCATATCATCAGTAAAAACACCGCCCGCGGTTAAAAAACTTCGGTCACTATTAAGTGCCTCAAGAGACATGTCTAATGACGAAGACACAGTTGCAATTCCCTTTTCTTCCTCAGCACTTATGTCGTATAGGTCCTTTTCCATCGGAGAGCCTGGGTCAAGTTTATTTTGTACTCCATCAAGACCAGCCATCATTAATGCGGCAAAAGTAAAATATGGATTGCCACAAGAATCAGGGAAACGAACCTCAATACGTCTGGCCTTATCGCTAGAAACCCAAGGAATACGGCATGAGGCAGAACGATTACGTGCTGAATATGCTAATAATGTCGGTGCCTCAAAACCTGGTACCAAACGTTTATAACTGTTAGTGCTGGAATTTGAAAATGCATTTATTGCGCGTGCATGTTTAAAAACACCAGCTATGTAATGTAATGCTGTGTCGGATAGATTGCCGTATTTATCTCCTGCAAAAAGATTTTTACCGGCTTTGACTAACGATTGATGAACATGCATACCACTACCATTATCGCCTACTAATGGTTTTGGCATAAATGTCGCTGTCTTACCAAAACTATGTGCGACATTTTGAACAACATATTTGAGAATCAGTAACTCATCAGCTTTTCTTGTTAGGGTCTTGCATGATGTTCCGATTTCAGCTTGTCCGGCTGTTGCAACCTCGTGATGGTGTACTTCCACCGTTAATCCCATTTCTTCGAGTACTGTACACATCGCTGAACGAATATCTTGACATGAATCTACAGGCGGAACTGGAAAATATCCGCCTTTAACACCGGGTCTGTGACCAATATTTTTATCTTCATCGAGACGATCGCTGTTCCAACATCCTTCTTCAGAATCAACTTCATAAAATCCTGAGTGTAATGCATCTCCCCAACGTACCTCATCAAAGATAAAAAATTCTGGTTCAGGACCGAAATATGCCTCGTCCGCGATACCGGTAGATTTTAAATAGTCTTCTGCACGCTTAGAGATTGATCGTGGGTCGCGTTCGTATCCTTTCATTGTTGATGGCTCGAGAATATCACAACGAATATTTAATGTGGCTTCATCAAAGAAAGGATCAATAATTGCACTTTCTGTTTCCGGCATTAATATCATGTCTGATTCGTTAATACTCTTCCAGCCTGCGATAGATGATCCGTCAAACATTTTTCCCTCTTTTAACATCTCCTTATCAACCACGCTTGCAGGAACTGTGACATGCTGCTCCTTTCCAATAGTATCGCAGAAACGAAGATCAACAAATTTTACATCCTGTTCCTTAATTAGTTTCAGTACATTGTCGGATGACATTTTTAACTCTCCTCGGTCTATTTTTTATTAATTTATCTATTCATTATCCTAACTATTACTCGCAATAAATATGCCATCTTGGAATAAACACTATTATGATAATAATCAATAAGTTAACTGATATAGTAAAATAGGAAATGCACTATTTTAGTGCAGAAAAATAATTTTTGCACCATATTAGAACGACTGTCTAATAGTTGCTAATAATAATATGTCGATCTGAAGCAATAGAAACTTTTAGTGATTCGAGTTTGGCATCCTCTAACTGCAATATGACTTCCTCAGGAGTAAAAGCAGCTTTTAATGAGTTTCTAAAATCTCTTTGTAAGATTTCTGGTTCTTCTTTTGCGTACTTATGCACTAATTCATTAACTACATGCACATTTTTAGGTCGCATTAGATCCATAATAAAAATTATTGGATCGCCTTTTGCTCTTTTAACTAATTGCCACAAAACCGTCGGGTCATGTAAGTGGTGTAATAAACTATTACTCAATATAATTTCATATTCTTTTTCTATTAATGATACGTTTTGTATTGACGAATGAACAAGATTAATTCTGTGATTAAGATCGAACTTATCAATAGCTTTTTCAGCTTGAATAAGCATTGCTTTTGAACCATCAACAGCATCAATTTTAAAAGATGGGTAAGTTAGCGCGAATTTAATCGCAATGTCTGCTGCTCCTGCACCAAGATCGATGACATTGCCGGATGGTGGAAAATTTTTTCCTATTGCAAGATTTAGAAGTTTTAAAAAATGATTATGTGGTTCATCGAAATTTGCATTGGCATAAGCAATTGCTTGCTCTTCATCATTCATTAATTCGGGTTCTTTAACACGCTCCATTATTTAAAACCATATGACCAAATGAGTCTAAACTAAGTATTCACCATTAATTAAATCTTCAAATGTTTCCCTTCTACGAATCTCATGAACTTTAGTACCATCAACCAGTACTTCGGATGCACGTGGTCTTGAATTATAGTTAGATGACATGCTAAAACCGTATGCGCCTGCTGATTGAATAGCAAGTAAATCGCCTTCGTTTAACGATAGTTTTCGGTTTCTACCAAGAAAATCACCAGTTTCACAAATAGGGCCAACAACATCATATGCCTTAACTCCTTCACTCGACTCTTCTGTTACCCTTTTAATTTCATGCCAACTATCATAAAGAGATGGACGAATCAAATCGTTCATTGCTGCATCAACGACAGCAAAATTTTTAAGAGGTGTTTTATTAAGATATTCAACTTTTGTAAGTAAAACACCTGCATTACCTATAATAGATCTGCCAGGCTCAATAATTATCTCAAGATCACATTCCCGAGTAATATCAGTAATAGCATTTACATATTCATGTGGAGTTGGTGGTACTTCATCTTTATAACTAATGCCCAAACCGCCGCCAATATCAACGTGTTTTAGTATAATCCCCAGTTCTCCAAGTTCGCCTATTAGATCAAAAATTTTCCGCAATGCATCTTGAAAAGGACTTAATTCCGAAATTTGCGATCCAATATGACAATCAATTCCAATTAATTTGATACTATTATCATTTTCCGCCTGCTTAAAAATATCCTTTGCAGACTCAAAAGCTATACCAAATTTATTCTCCTTTAAACCAGTTGCAATATAAGGATGTGTCTTAGCGTCGACATCAGGATTAACCCTTAATGAAACTGGTGCAACTAGCTTCATATTCTTAGCAACTTTGCTTAATGTTGTTAATTCACTTCTCGATTCTACATTGAAACATTTTATATTTTGTTCTAGGGCAAATTTCATTTCATCTTCGCGTTTCCCTACACCAGAAAAAACAATCCTATCAGGACTGCCGCCAGCCTTTAGAACACGAAATAGTTCTCCGGATGATACGATATCGAAACCAGAACCTAATTTCGCTAATATGCTAAGAATGGAGGTATTTGAGTTTGCTTTCACTGCATAACAAATTAAATGCTTTTCTGAACCAAAAGCAGAATCAAACTCTAGATACTTAGACTGAATTGATTTATTCGAATATACGTAGCAAGGAGTAGCGTATCGTTTTGCTATTTCCGATAAAGAAATATCCTCGGCATATAACTGACCGTCTCTATATGTAAAGTCAGACATGTGTTTTAATGAATATATTGAAAATCCGACGAAGACACATTGTTTTTATCTGGATAATAAAGAGGGCCCTTCTGCCCACAGCTTGAGACACAGGATAAAACGATAAAAATTATCCCAATTTTCAAAAAACCATCTTTATAAACTTTGTCCATTTTAACTGTCCTATGATACCTAATCTGCTTTAATGTTCAGCATAACAAATTATTTGTTAGTAAAAAATGACTGTAGTTCATTTCATTTGATAAATTAGTAGACTTTAATCCTAAGTTTGCTCCTAATATGAGAATTTAATTATGGCATTTAAACAAGATAATTCGGTGATTATCGAACCTCGAGAAACGCATGAAGCTAGTATAATCTGGTTGCATGGACTTGGTGCTGATGGGCATGATTTCGAATCCGTGGTTCCTGAACTACGTTTGTCTTCACGATTAGGAATTCGCTATATTTTCCCAAACGCGCCCATTCGACGAATAACAATTAACGATAATAGAGAAATGCGTGGCTGGTATGATATAAAATCTACCAATCTTCGTGAAATGGAAGATCTGGAATCAATCGCTGAGTCTTCATATTTAATTCATAAGTATATTGATGCTGAAATTAAAAAGGGTATTAGCTCAAACAAAATCATACTTGCGGGCTTTTCCCAGGGCGGTGCTATTGCTCTACATTCAGGTTTAAGATACCAAAAAAAACTGGCTGGCATACTAGCATTATCAGCGTATCTACCAGCACCTAAAAATCTTGAAAAAGAATCCTCTAATCATAAAAAAACACCTATTATGATGATGCATGGAATTGAAGACAATATTATTCCAGCTGAACAGGGCCATTCATCATACCAAACTCTTATTGAGAATGGTTACATGGTTGAGTGGAATGTATACCCAATGCAACACACGATTTGTATTGAAGAAATTTCAATGATAGACAATTGGATTAAAGATCGATTATCTTAAATTACCTTGTGATGACCTATTTTTATTTTTGGAATTTTTTTTATTTTTTGAAGAATAAGATAGCTTTTTATGATGCTTTTTTTTGGTAGGTGGTAATATTTCTGATAGCTTTTCTTCGCTAATCTTAGTTACTGGGATTTGGTACCCTATAAACGATTCTATTTCTGTAAGTGAATATACATAATCTTCACAGGCAAAACTTACTGCATCGCCAGAAGCACCCGCTCGAGCTGTCCTACCAATTCTATGAACGTAATCCTCAGAGTTCTGAGGTAAATCATAATTAAAAACATGGCTCACATCGGGTATATGCAAGCCGCGAGCCGCAAGATCCGTAGCAACAAGTACTTTTAGATCGCCAGTTGAAAACTCACTAAACAAACGTTGTCTCTTTTTTTGCGGAACATCGCCAGATAAAACAGCAGCGTGTATTCCGTTACCCTTAAGATATGACCACACTTTTTCAGCAACTCTTTTAGTGTTGACAAACACAATGGCCCTTCTAGTTTTCGTACATTTTAGTAAATTAATTAATAATGGAATTTTTTCATTATTAGCCACGTGATATAACGTTTGGTTTACATTGTCTGCTGTAATTTTTTCTGGATTTATTTTGATTAGTGCGGGATTATTCATATGCTCATACGCCAACTCCATAACACGAAAAGATAAAGTTGCCGAAAATAGCATATTTAAACGCTTTTCAGGTTTTGGCATTCGTCTTAAGATATAACGAATATCACTAATGAAGCCAAGATCAAACATTCGATCGGCCTCATCTAAAACTACAACCTCGATACATTTAAAATTGAATACACCTTGTTTAAAATAGTCAATTAAGCGGCCAGGGGTACCAATTAATATATCAACACCTTTTGCCAATTTTTTTTGCTGTTTCTCATAATCAACGCCTCCGTAAACAAGGCCTAATTTAAGACCACAATAACGATTAAATACCTCAGCATCCTTATGTATTTGTATTGCAAGCTCCCGAGTTGGAGCAATAACGATGGCGCGTAAATTTTTATAATTTTCGTGTCTTCTTGTTAGTAAAAAATGAAATGTCGACAATAAAAATGCTGCTGTTTTACCAGTACCAGTTTGTGCTTGACCTGCTATATCATGTCCCTCTAATATTAAGGGTAAACACTCGGCCTGAACTGGCGTACAATATTCAAACCCTATTTCATCTAAAATATGAAGCAGACGGCTGTCAAGTTCAAATTGCTGGAATTTAATAGTATTCATAAATAAATCTTTAAATAGTTTATAGTATTATTTTCATATATATAAATATCAAACTTGCAATTAATCTTTAATTTAGTTCAAATTACATACTCACACATGTCACGGAGGAACTCAAAATAAATGAGTACTGATATATTAAATGTTACAGACTCAACCTTTGAAGATGAAGTTTTGAGATCAGAGCAACCTATAGTTTTAGATTTCTGGGCAGAATGGTGTGGGCCTTGTAAAAATATCGCACCAATTCTTAATGAATTAGCTAATGAATATAAAAATAAATTAACCATTGCAAAAATAAATATTGACGAAAATCAGAAAACGCCGGCAACTTATGGAGTAAGAGGTATACCTACACTCATTCTCTTCAAAGGAGGAGAAGTTGTCGCCACAAATGTTGGGCAAGCTACAAAATCGCAATTAGAGGCCTTTTTTGATGCAAATATTTAGTAAATTTTTAAAAAATTAACTGGACGAATAACAAAACGCATGTTAACTTGACCATGGAATCTGTAAAAACTTTTCAACAAAACACCTATAATCCCCCAAAAAAAATTAAAACTAGTAAAGAACTCGTTTCAATAAAAAAAACAAACCAAGTTTGTAAATCAATACTTATGAAATTTTAACACTTATGAACCTAACAGAACTAAAACAAAAACCTGCTTCAGAACTCGTTTCACTTTCCTCAGATCTTGGTCTCGATAATCTAGCCCGCTCCCGTAAACAAGATGTTATCTTTGAAATATTAAAAGCCCACGCTAAAAAAGGTGAAGATATCCATGGAGATGGAGTGCTTGAAATATTGCAAGATGGTTTCGGCTTTTTACGTTCGGCTGGAAGCTCATATCTTGCTGGTCCCGATGATATTTATGTTTCGCCAAGCCAAATTAGACGCTTCAACCTCAGAACGGGCGATAATATTTCCGGGAAAATTAGACCTCCAAAAGATGGAGAACGTTATTTTGCATTACTTAAAATTAATGAAATTAATTTTGAAACGCCTGATAAAGCAAAAGGAAAAATCTTATTTGAAAACTTAACCCCGCTCTTTGCAGAAGAAAGATTAACGCTTGAACAAGGGAACGGAAGTACGGAAGATTTAACCCCGCGTATTATTGATCTCGCTGCACCAATAGGGAAAGGACAACGAGGATTAATAGTGTCTCCGCCAAAGGCGGGCAAAACTATGATCTTGCAAAGTATTGCTCAATCCATTACACATAATCATCCTGAAGTACATTTGATCGTTCTGTTGATTGATGAACGCCCTGAAGAAGTAACAGAAATGGAAAGATCAGTTGGTGGGGAAGTAATATCGAGTACATTTGACGAACCAGCCAGCAGGCATGTACAAGTTGCTGAGATGGTAATCGAGCGTGCTAAACGTTTAACCGAACACAAAAAAGATGTTGTAATTCTGCTTGACTCAATTACACGTTTAGCTCGTGCGTACAATACTGTTATTCCAGCCTCAGGTAAGGTGCTGACTGGAGGAGTAGACGCAAATGCATTGCAAAGACCAAAACGTTTCTTTGGTGCGGCACGTAATATTGAAGAAGGTGGTAGCTTAACAATTATTGCGACTGCTTTAGTTGATACAGGATCAAGAATGGACGATGTAATTTATGAAGAATTTAAGGGAACGGGTAATATGGAATTACACTTAGATAGAATTATCGCTGAAAAAAGAATTTATCCAGCAATTAATATCAATCGTTCAGGTACACGACGAGAAGAAAAACTAACTGGCGATCAAGATCTACAAAAAATTTGGATTTTGCGTAAATTACTTCATCCAATGGAAGAACTTGCTGCAATGGAATTCTTACTTGAGCGTTTAAAAGCAACTAAAAATAATGCTGAGTTCTTTGATGCGATGAAAAGATAATTTTTTACCAAAAAAAACCCGTCATAAGACGGGTTTTTACAATGAACAATTTACAGAAATTACATCATACCACCCATACCACCCATACCACCCATATCAGGCATCGGAGGGTGAGCATGAGCTTCTTCTTTTGGTAACTCAGCAACCATAGCTTCAGTCGTAAGTAATAGGCCTGCAACAGATGCAGCATTTTGTAATGCTGAGCGAGATACTTTTGTAGGATCGAGAATACCCATTTCTATCATATCCCCAAACTCGCCACTAGCAGCGTTGTAACCATAATTACCCTCGCCATCAGCAACCGAGTTCAAAATGACAGATGCTTCTTCCCCTGCATTACTTACAATCTGGCGTAAAGGTTCTTCAAGAGCTCGTCTTAGTATACCGACTCCGATCTTTTGATCTTCATTGGCACCTTTTACCTTATCAACAACAGACTTAGCACGAATTAGTGCAACACCACCGCCAGGAACAACACCCTCTTCAACAGCGGCACGTGTTGAATGCAAAGCATCCTCAACTCTCGCCTTCTTTTCCTTCATCTCAATCTCTGTCGCGGCCCCAACTTTAATAACTGCAACACCGCCAGCTAATTTAGCGACACGTTCTTGAAGCTTTTCGCGATCATAATCTGATGTTGTATCTTCAATTTGTTGACGAATTTGTGTAACACGACCTTCAATTTCGGCAGTTTTTCCTGCACCATCAATAATTGTGGTATTTTCTTTTGAGATTTGTACACGCTTCGCACTACCTAAATCATCCAAGCCCGTTTTTTCTAAACTTAGGCCAACCTCTTCAGATATTACTGTGCCAGATGTTAAAATTGCAATATCTTCAAGCATTGCTTTACGACGATCGCCAAAACCCGGCGCTTTAACAGCTGCCACTTTAACGATTCCACGCATATTATTGACAACTAGAGTCGCTAAGGCTTCGCCTTCAATATCTTCTGCAATAATTAATAAAGGTTTACTTGCTTTCGCAACCCCTTCAAGTAATGGCAGCAAATCACGTACATTAGATATCTTTTTATCATGCAATAGAATGTAAGGTGATTCCAGTTCTACGCTCATGGTTTGCTGGTCATTGATAAAATAAGGAGAAAGATAGCCTCT
>CEUY01021220.1_pt1 | contig 10483 bp, 10 predicted proteins | sample 361481 | NCBI WGS metagenome assembly CEUY01 (sample SAMEA2622737, study PRJEB7988) | marine metagenome | isolation source: saline water (ENVO:00002010), including
CCCCCGCCGTTATTGCGGCTGCAGAAGTCACGGATGCAACCGCGATTCACCCCGGCTACGGGTTTCTTGCCGAGAATGCCGACTTCGCAGAGCGCGTGGAGCAAAGCGGCTTCATATTCATTGGTCCGGCAGCCGAAACAATTCGCCTCATGGGCGACAAGATCTCGGCCATTGACGCCATGTTGAAAGCGGGCGTGCCCTGTGTCCCCGGCTCTAATGGCCCATTGCCCAATGATGCTGACGAGATCATGCGTATGGCGTCCGATATTGGATATCCGATCATCATCAAGGCCACCGCCGGCGGGGGTGGAAAGGGGATGCGCGTGGTTCATACAGAAGCCGCACTCCTGAACGCCTGGCAACTCACTCGCAGCGAAGCGCAGGCAGCCTTTGGCAACGACACCGTATACATGGAGCGCTATCTCGAAAAGCCCCGGCACGTGGAGTTCCAGGTGCTTGCAGACACGCAAGGCGAGGTGGTGATACTGGGCGATCGTGACTGCTCCATGCAGCGCCGTCACCAGAAAGTGCTGGAAGAAGCACCCGCCCCGGGTATCACGGATACATTGCGCGCCGAAATGGGCGAACGCTGTGCCAATGCCTGTCGACAGATCGGATACCGGGGCGCGGGCACCTTTGAATTCCTGTATGAAAATGGAGAGTTCTTCTTTATCGAAATGAACACCCGTCTTCAAGTGGAGCATCCGATTACGGAAGCGATCACCGGAATTGACATCGTACGCGAACAGATCAAAATCGCCGCCGGCGAGCCCTTGAGTGTCACGCAAAGCGATATCCGCCTGCAGGGGCACGCAGTAGAGTGCCGAATCAACGCGGAAAACGCGACGACATTCATGCCGTCACCGGGAACCATCACCCGATATCACCAGCCGGGCGGCCCCGGGGTGCGGGTGGATTCTCACATCTTTAACAATTATCGGGTGCCCCCCTACTACGACTCGCTGATTGCGAAGGTCATCACCCATGGTGAGGATCGGGAACAGGCGCTGCAGCGAATGAGCGGCGCGCTGCGCGAGATGGTCGTGGACGGGATTGATACCAACATCCCGCTTCAGCAGCAAATCGTTGATGACGCCGCTTTTCGGCGGCAACCTCTGGATATCCATTACCTCGAACGTCAACTTTCCAGTTGACCGGCGGCAACGCTGAACCGCAATGACAGCAGGCGAAGGCCAGAGCCATTGGTGGCGCATCTCGATCACCGTCGCTCTGGAATCCGCCGACCGGATCGAAGAAACGCTCGAGGTACTCGGCGCCCTGGCCATCACTCGGATGGATGCCGGAGACTCCCCACAATTTGACGCTGCCCTGCCTGACAAACCCCGTTGGGCGTTGCAGTCTGTATCAGGGCTGTTCACCCCGGACACAGACATGGCGAGCATTGAGGCACACCTTATGGCCGTGGCGGGAAGCAGTTCTGCAACGGTGGTCGATGCTGTAGCCGACCAGGACTGGGAACTCTCCGGACGTGCATCCTTTGCCCCGGTCCAGATCAGCGATCGACTCTGGATATGTCCCCCTTGGGATCTGGTGCCGGATACCCCAAATCAGATTCGGATCACGATAACGCCGGGACTCGCTTTTGGCACAGGCACGCACGCCACCACGCAACTTTGCCTGCAGCAGATCGAATGCCAGGTCCTAAAGGGGCTCAAGGTACTGGATTGGGGTTGCGGATCCGGTGTGCTGGCGATTTCAGCATTGCGCCTCGGCGCAGGATCCGCAACGGGGGTCGACCTGGATCCCAAAGCCATGGCAGCCAGCCGCGAAAACGCTTTGCTCAACGGTGTGTCTGACAGCCTTGGCCTATGCAGGCCGGATGAGCTGGGTGACGGTGAGCGGTATGACCTTGTCGTGGCCAACATTCTGGCCGGTACGATCATGGACCTCGCTCCCACCCTAGAACGATACCTCAAGCCCCAAGGTGTTCTGATTCTGAGCGGCATTCTCGCCACCCAGGCCGACCGGGTGCGAGCCTGTTTTGCACAGTACAATCTCATCTCGTCGCACCGCGAAGAATGGGCCTGTCTTTACGGGTCGCGTATCGCAAGTTGAGTTCTACTGATGGCCACTGTCGCACCTGCCCTGTTTCAGACCCGTTGCATTACCTGCGATGCCGTTCAACCGGTTACGCCCGAGGCTCTGAAGACTAACAGTGGTCTTTTGCGCTGCTCCGAGTGTGACACGATATTCAATGCCGCCTGGAGCCTGATAGACCAGATCCCCAATCCCGCACGCCTGACCCCCCTAGTGTCGGCGCGACCCGAACCTCCCTTTCCTGAGTTCGAGGCAAACCCGCGCGCCGACTCACCCAAAGCCTCCCCTTTGAACATAGATGACACACTCTCGGCCGGGAACCAACCCGCGAATCCAGTGGGACGCAGGGAGCCCATGCTCTTCGTCGACGGCGACGAGGCGCAAGAACCGTTGCGGTCGGCGCTCTCACCAGCGCACCGGCCGCAACAGGCTGTCCGCAGCACCTGGGGCTTACCGTTAGTTGGTGCGGTGCTGGCGATCTTTGCCCTTTTTGGGCAAGTCCGGTTCCCTCTGCTGGAAGCGGTTGCCAGCGTAGAAACAACGAGGCCGGCACTCGCGCTCATGTGCCGCTACACCGCCTGCCAACTGCCGGCGCCCACTGACGGCCCGGCGGTCAGCGTGGTGCGAAACGAGTTGGCGCTGCATCGCTACCGGCCCGACGCTCTAATCCTGCGGATTCATCTCATGAACCATAGCACCACTTTGCAGGACTATCCGGCGGTCGAAGTCACATTGAACAACGCCGCTGGCGACGTCGTCGGCCGTCGCGCTTATCTGCCTCGCGAGTTCGGTATCACCGATGCGGATCGCAAACTGCAGACCGGCCGGACCACGGTGGTCACCCTGATATTGGTAAAGGCCGACGCCTCCATAAGCGGCGCGGCAGCCAAGGCGGTGCAGTTCTGATATGTCGGAGGGAGCAGGCATCGAAGACGTCACCGCGCCTTTAAGGATCGGGAGCTTTGCACTCAAGGGCAGGGTGATTGCCGCGCCCATGGCAGGCGTCAGTGATCAGCCTTATCGCGCCCTGGCCAGGGATTTTGGCGCCGCGCTCGCCGTCAGCGAAATGGTCAGTGCGTCTCCCCAGCTGCGCGAATCACGCAAATCCCGCCAGCGCACAGATCACGATGGCGAGGCAGGACCGGTCAGCGTGCAACTGTTGGGCGCTGATCCTGACCAGATGGCGGATGCCGCCCGATTCAATATCGCCAAGGGGGCTGACATCATCGACATCAATCTTGGCTGTCCAACCAAAAAAGTCTGCAAACGGCTGGTGGGCTCTGCGCTGATGCGCGATGAACCTCTCGTGCGCCGGATTCTTGAGGCTGTCGTGTCAGCCTCCACCGTGCCTGTCACCCTGAAGATGCGAACGGGATGGGACCGCAACTCCAGGAACGCCCCCGCGATTGCCACGATGGCGGAGGATGTCGGCATCCAGGCACTGAGTGTCCATGGCCGAAGCCGAGAATGCCGTTATCATGGTCCAATCGATTACGAAACGATCGCGCAGGTGAAATCGTCAGTATCTATTCCCGTGATCGCCAATGGCGACATTGACTCACCAGACATCGCGCTGCAGGTACTGCGCACCACCGGTGCCGACGCCGTGATGGTGGGCCGCGCCGCCCAGGGACAGCCCTGGCTGCTTGGACGGATCGCCAAGAGTTTGGATCGCCACGGCGATCCGGGGGATCCAGCGTTGGCACATAAATACAGGACCGTACTGACCCACCTTGAAGCGCTCTACGGGTTCTATGGAGAAGAACAGGGCGTCCGCATTGCGCGAAAGCACGTACAGTGGTACGCGGAGAAACTGAATGCAAAACACCTCCTTGACCGGCGCTGCAGCGAAACCAAAGACCCTTTGGCGCAGATCAACTGGGTAGGAGACTTTTTCGCACGAGTCGCCGCCCAGGAGCCCGGCCATGCCTAAGAAAACACCGCCGCTTCGAGCCTGCGTAGCGCATTCGCTGGACAATTACTTCTTAGAGCTGGGAGATACGGACAGCCAGGATCTGTACGCCATGGTCATTGCGGAGGTCGAAAAACCGCTCTTCGAAGCAGTCATGAAACGGACCGGCGGCAACCAATTGCGTGCCGCCCGGATAATGGGCATCAATCGCAATACGCTGCGCAAAAAACTCGCCCGTTACGGCTTAAAATGAGTTCTGCTAACCCCTTGATCGACTTTCGCTCGTCGCAGCAGTCCTCCCACAGTCACTTTAATTCACCGCTACGGAAGCCGTTTGAATGAATAACAACGACTCCATGCCCGTACGGCGGGCCCTTATCAGCGTCTCGAATAAAACCGGCATAGTTGATCTGGCCCGGCGGTTGATGCAGGCAGAAGTCGAAATCCTCTCCACCGGCGGAACCGCCGCGCTGCTGCGTGACCATAGGGTCCGCGTCGTAGAGGTGTCTGAATACACCGGGTTTCCGGAAATGATGGACGGACGGATAAAAACCCTGCATCCACGAGTCCATGCTGGGCTGCTGGGACGGCGCGGTACAGATGATGAGCAAATGGAAGAATACGGCATTCCACCGATTGATCTGGTCGTTGTGAATCTCTATCCCTTCGCACAGACGGTCGCCCGAACCGACTGCACGCGCGAGGACGCCATCGAAAACATCGATATCGGCGGTCCGGCCATGATACGGGCGGCAGCCAAAAACCATGCAGCGGTCACCGTGCTGGTCGATGCTGAGGACTATGATCCCGTTGCTGAGGAAATTGCAGCGTACCAGGGTGTGTCCCGATCAACGCGGGAACGGCTGGCAGCCAAGGCGTTCAGCCACACCGCCCGTTATGACGGCATGATTTCAAACTACCTGACCACCGACGCCAACGATGGTTTGCCTGCAACGCTCAATCTGCAGTTTCGCAAGCACCAAACCATGCGCTACGGCGAGAATCCCCACCAGGGCGCCGCCTTTTATCATGACATCGAACCGGCAGCGGGGACCCTGGCCTGCGCTCGCATGCTCCAGGGCAAAGCGCTTTCTTTTAACAATGTTGCCGATGCTGATGCGGCACTCGAGTGTGTCAGTGCATTCAGTCAAACGGCGTGCGTTATCGTCAAGCATGCTAATCCCTGCGGGGTTGCCGTCGCCGAGAACGTCTTGGGGGCTTACGAAGCCGCTTATGAGACGGATCCCACGTCTGCCTTTGGCGGCATTATTGCCTTCAATCGACTGGTTGACGGCGAAGCAGTCATCGAGATCCTCAAGCGGCAGTTTGTCGAGGTCATGCTGGCTCCTGCGTTCACCGACGCCGCAAAGACAGTACTTGCGGACAAACCGAACATCCGCGCGTTGGAGGTCCCCGGAATCAGTCCCGATGCCTTTGCCCAGCGCAATCTCAAACGGGTCGGGGGCGGTCTCCTGGTCCAGGACCAGGACCTGGGACGCATCGGTACAGAGGAGCTAAAAGTCGTTTCAGGCCGCACGCCCAGCGGAGCGGAACTCGAAGACCTGCTGTTTGCCTGGACGGTGGCCAAATTCGTCAAATCAAACGCTATTGTCTACGCTAAAGACCAGCGAACGATCGGAGTCGGTGCGGGACAGATGAGCCGCGTGTATTCCGCGCGCATTGCGGGCATCAAAGCGTCGGATGAGGGGCTGGAGGTTGCCGGATCGGTGATGGCATCAGATGCCTTTTTTCCTTTTCGTGATGGGATCGATGCCGCTGCTGAAGCCGGGATTCGAGCCGTCATTCAGCCCGGCGGATCGCAACGGGATGACGAAGTCATCGCAGCCGCAAACGAACATGGCATCGCGATGGTCTTCACCGGTATGCGCCACTTCCGTCACTGATGATGCGGGTTCTTGTCATCGGAAACGGTGGTCGTGAGCATGCACTGGCATGGAAACTGTCGGCCTCCCGCCAGGTCGAGCAGGTCTTTGTCGCGCCTGGCAATGCCGGCACCTCACTGGAGCCTGGTGTTGAAAACCTGCCGATTCCGCCTGACGATACTGATGCGCTGATAAACGCTGTCCAAACCCGCGGGATTGATCTCACGGTGGTCGGGCCTGAAGCCCCGCTGGTGGATGGCATCGTCGACCGCTTCCAGGATGCTGGCCTCGCCTGCTTCGGACCCTGCGCGGGACCCGCGCAGCTCGAAGGCTCCAAGAGTTTCACCAAAGCCTTCCTCGACCGCCACGCCATTCCCACCGCATCCTGGCAGGTTTTTACGGACCCGGATGCGGCCCGTAAGCATATTGAAGACCACAACACTCCCCTGGTGCTGAAGGCAGACGGGCTCGCAGCGGGCAAAGGCGTCATTATTGCCAAAAACCGCGAGGAGGCACTGGCTGCAGTCGATGAGATTCTCGTCGATCAGCGCTTCGGCGGAGCAGGGCGACGCCTTGTCATCGAAGAGTTTCTTGAAGGCGAGGAGATCAGTTTTATCTGCGTGGCAGCCGGAACCGAGGTCCTGCCGCTCGCGACCTCGCAGGATCATAAGGCACGTGAGGCAGGTGACCGCGGCCCGAATACTGGGGGGATGGGCGCTTATTCCCCCGCACCTCGCGTCGATGCGAAACTGCACCAACGCGTCATGGATGAGGTTATTCATCCTACGGTTCAGGGCCTGGTTAAGGAGGGTATGCCGTATCTTGGCTTTCTCTATGCCGGGTTGATGATCGATCACCAAGGCAACCCGCGCGTGCTTGAATACAACTGCCGTTTTGGAGATCCGGAGACCCAACCGATTCTGATGCGCATGCGGTCGGACCTTGCACAACTGTGTCAGGCGGCGTTAAACGGTGGCCTTGAACAGTTCGAAATCGAATGGGATACGCGCTTTGCGCTGGGGGTGGTCATGGTGGTGGACGGCTACCCCGGAGACTATCGGCGCGGCGACAAAATCAGCGGTCTCGATCAGGTCAGGTCGGATAACATTAAGGTCTTTCATGCCGGAACACGGCGGGAGGCGGGACAGGTCGTCACCGATGGGGGTCGGGTCCTTTGTGTCACGGCGCTCGGCGACACAGTAGACGCCGCCCAACGGCAGGCCTACAGTGCAGTCAGCGGCATCGATTGGGATGGCGCCGACTGGCGGCCTGACATTGGCTGGCGGGCGTTGAATAGCTAACATGACGACGGGAATCGGAAGCCCAGGCTGTGAGAGAGTAGAACCCAGTTCCGCCGACATCAATCGAATCGAAAAACGCCTGACAAACGATCTGGCCGCCGCGGTAGATTGCCTCAAACGCGGTGGGGTGATTGCCTATCCCACCGAGTACTGTTTCGGGTTCGGCTGCGATCCCAGCGATGAAGATGCAGTAAGAAGAATTTTGTTAATGAAAGAGCGGTCCTGGGAGCAGGGGCTGATCGTCATTGCTGACCGACCTGAGAGGCTGCGTAATGTCATCGACCAGGAGCAGCCGGAATTGCTGGCGCCGGCGCTTGCCTCTTGGCCCGGCCCTCACACCTGGTTGCTGCCTGCATCAGCCCGAGCAGCGCCTTGGTTAAAGGGGTGTCACGCATCCATTGCTGTGCGGGTAACGGCATTCCCTATGGTACGCCAAATGTGTAGCGACAGCGGAATGCCGCTCGTGTCGACCAGTGCCAATCGATCCGGTCGACCGCCCTTGCGCTCCGGCAAAGCAGTGCTGGCTGAATTCGGCAAGGAGTTAGACCTGATTCTGGACGAACGGGTTGGTACGGCAACGCGGCCCAGCACGATAAGGGATGCCGCGACCGGCCGTTCTCTTCGAGGCTGAATCGACCAGTCCTCGCCACCACGAAATGGACAAGTCCGAAGCACTTAAAAAGGTCACGCAATATTTGCGGGGCCTCCAGTCACGCATTTGCACCTCGCTTGAGGAAGTAGACGGCGGCGCGACCTTCCGTCAGGACGTGTGGCAACAGGACAACGGGTCGGGGCGAACCCATATCCTAAACAATGGTCAGGTGTTCGAGCAGGCCGGGGTCAATTTTTCCCATGTACATGGCTCGGCGTTACCCGCCGCTGCCTCAGTGAGACATCCCGAACTGGTGGGCAGCCCATTTCAGGCGACTGGAGTCTCTCTGGTCGTTCATCCACACAATCCATTTATTCCGACCTCTCACATGAATGTCCGGTTTTTCTGCGCAAGCACACCTGCTGGACTGGTTTGGTGGTTCGGCGGCGGATTTGATCTGACGCCGTACTATGGTGACGAAGCCGATGCCATCCATTGGCATCAAACGGCTCTCGACGCGTGTTCGCCATTCGGCAGCGATGTTTATCCGAGATTCAAAGCCGCCTGCGACGATTACTTTCACCTTCGTCACCGTGATGAGCAGCGTGGCATCGGAGGCCTTTTTTTTGACGACTTCAGCGAAGGGGGTTTTGAACATGCGTTTGCTCTTACCTGTAGCATCGGAGACCACTACCTTCCGGCATATCTGCCGATTGTCACTCGGCACCGTGATACCCCATTTTCTCGCCGTCACCGCGAATTTCAACTCTATCGCCGGGGACGCTACGTCGAATTCAACCTGGTATACGACCGCGGAACACTGTTTGGCCTGCAAAGCGGCGGGCGGATCGAATCCATCCTGATGTCCCTGCCGCCTAATGTCGCCTGGCGATACGACTGGCGGGCGGAATCGGGCAGCCCCGAGGCGGATCTTGTACAGGATTTTCTTCGGCCGCGAGACTGGCTGGCCCAAGCAGTGAAACCGGAATCTTCTTAAGCATCTGCATGGCTCACCGGCTATACACCCTGCTGCTGTGGCTCGCGCTGCCGGTCGTGGTGATCCGGCTGGGCCTGCGGGCCGCGAGAAGTCCTGGCTATCGCGGCCGTATCGGCGAACGCTTTGGGAGCGGCAAATCAGATAAGCAATACTGTGATGTTTGGGTCCACGCGGTCTCCGTGGGAGAAGTGAATGCGGCAACGCCGCTAGTGCGGCGACTCCTCGATGAAAAGAGCGGTCTGGACATTCTCATCACCACCATGACGCCAACAGGGGCGCAGCAGGTGGTCGATACTTTTGGCAAAAAGGTGCGCCATCGTTTTGCCCCCTACGACTACCCTTTTGCCATTCGACGCTTTATCGATCACTTCTCGCCAAGACTGCTGATTCTGATGGAAACAGAAATCTGGCCGAACATGATTCGTCTCTGTCATCATCAAGGCATCCCGGTCGTCATGGCAAACGTCCGTCTGTCTGCGCGCTCGGCACGAGGGTACCGTTCGGTCCTGCCCCTGGTGCGGGAAGGGCTGAACAAGGTGTCACTCTTCGCCACGCAGTCGGAAGCAGACCGCGAGAATCTTCTGTCTCTTGGTGTTGATAGATCGAAAACACACCGCACCGGGAGCATGAAATTCGAGATCAAGATGCCGGCCAGTGTGAACGAAGTCGCGCAAGCGGTGCGGCGGGACTGGAGTCCCAATCGCCCTGTGATCGTCGCAGGCAGTACACACGACGGAGAGGAGGAGCTGCTCTTGCACGCATTCCGGTCATTGCTGAACGACTTTCCCGACCTTCTGCTGGTCGTCGCGCCGCGTCATCCAGAGCGTTTTGAATCCGTCGTTAAGCTCGTGGCCCGAAATGGTTTCAAGGCAAGTCGTCGGACGAGACAATCCGGCGCACTGGATGCGAGCGTCCAGATTCAGATTGCCGACACCATGGGCGAGTTGCCGGTGCTGTATGGTGCTGCGGATATTGCCGTCGTTGGGGGCAGTCTCATTCCGATTCGCGGCATCGGCGGGCACAATATTCTCGAGCCCTGTGCAGTTGGAGTCCCGGTCATCTTCGGCCGGAACATGGGGAATTTCCTGGAAATCAGCGAAATTGCGTTGAGGGCTGGTGCAGGCTTTCAAGTTAGCGATGAAGCAGCCCTGATTACGCAGTTGCAGTGCCTCCTGGACGATGCACCCTTGAGAGGTTCAGTAGGGGAAGCTGGCCGCATGATGGTGGAACAAAACGCAGGTGCGACACAAAAAACATGCGACCTCGTTCTTCCGTTTTTTGCGCCGCGTTAGTAAATCAACATACAAACACGTCCTAACTGTTTTTCAATTGGCGTTTTTGACAACACGATTTATTTTCTTCACTTTTAGTGACTCGCGCGTTAAACGTTTAACAACAACGCGCGCAAAACTTCATGCAGTTTCTGAAGTGAGTTGTGACAACACGTTGCGTTGTGTTTTGTTGCGGTACGCATGGTGAAAAATACGTGAAATGCATTGACGGGTTTGCTTGACATTTAACTTTGCATGACTATAGTTCGCCTGCAAGGAGTAACGTAAACATGGTTACTCCAATGTTTACCGGTACGCTTCCTCGTTTCATTAGATCAACGAAACTTAATGTATACGGGAGACGCAAAGTGGTAGTGCTGACAGAGGCGGTGTGTCGATAAGCCAACAATGTGAACCTGAGTAATGGTTCACAGGTAAATCAACCCTAAGCAGGAGGCCATTATGGCGG
>CEUY01488188.1_pt1 | contig 10466 bp, 12 predicted proteins | sample 361481 | NCBI WGS metagenome assembly CEUY01 (sample SAMEA2622737, study PRJEB7988) | marine metagenome | isolation source: saline water (ENVO:00002010), including
TCTTGTACTTCTTTAATAAAAGCACCTTTACCACCGTCTTTAGATAAGTCACCATTTGTTTTTTGTGATTTATCACCTGTTGAAACGATTAAAACTAGTTCATAAGTATGCCCAATACCCTCTAGTCTTTTACCTACCTGGTTTGCTTGAATCTGAGCCAGTTTACTTTTTCTTGTGGCGATTCTAAAATGCATTTGAATATTTCCTGTTTTTGATTTTGGAGTTTAAATTTACCCGACCCAATTAGTATAGACTAAAAATAATCGTACAGCAAGCTAAAACGGATAAAATATAGGGATAATAACCACGCTTAGAACTAGGAAAATAAGGTTTAAACCTAGCCCTACCTTAATAAAGTCAGCATATGTATAGTTACCTGCAGACATTACCATTAAATTAGTTTGATAACCTACCGGTGTACTAAAGCAGCTTGAGCTTGCAAACATTACAGCCAAAACTAATGGATAATAACTTACACCAAAACTTGCAGCTAATGAAATTGCTACTGGTGTCATTAAAATTGCACATACCGCGTTTGACATAAACGCACTAATAACCATACTTGCAAAGTAAATAATTGCTAGCAGAACATAAGGACTATAACCTTGTGTATGGCTTTGTATAAGGCTAGCAAAATCTTCAATTAATCCTTGATCTTGCATAACTTGCGATAATGGCAGCAAACATGCAATAAGAACAATAACCTTAATATCAATTGCTCTATAACATTGTGATACTCTAATTGTTTTACTTAAAATTAATAAAATAACAGCAAAAAATGATGCTTCTAAAATAGATAATACATTTAAAGTTACTAAACCAATAACACCTGCCATTGTTAAAGTAGCTGTTAGCATTTTATCTTTATTATAGTATATTTCAGAATGTTCATTTAATTGCAGTAAGTCACGCTGATTGGCAAAATCGTTAATCACTTGCTTTTCACCTTGTAGTAACAATGTATCGCCAGCTTCTAACTGTACTTGCGAAATACGAGAACGTAAAATAACACCATGACGTTTAATACCAAGCGTAGCAATTTTATGCTTTTGAAGCATTTTAATATCGCTAATTTTTCTATTAATTAAGCTAGATTTATTAGATAGAACAACTTCCATTAATTTTAAATCATGATGTTCTAAGTCAACCTTTTCACTTGCCCAGTTTTCTAAACCTAATGAAGATAGCACATCCATAACTTTACTTACATCTGCTCGTAAAATAAGTTTATCACCTGCTTCAATTAATGTTTCTTCTGTTGCCCAATGTAAGTCTTCGCCTCTTAACATTTGGATAATACGAACGTTCTTCATATCATTTAAGGCATTTGTATTTAGTTTTTCGCCAATTAATTTTGAAGTTTCTAAAACTCTTAGCTCTACTAAATAGTCTTCTAAGTTATATGAATCTTGCTCTGACTGGCTTTTCTTTTTAGATAAAATATATTTAGATGCAAAAATAAGATATAAAGTACCAATAACAAAAAATATTAGAGCAATCTCACTAAATGAGAACATCTCAAAACCTTCTAGGCCTGTATCAAGCAGTGTTTGGTTTACTAATAAGTTTGGTGAAGTACCAATTAAAGTAAACATACCACCAAATTGTGCAGCAAATGAAAGTGGCATTAATAGCTGCTCTTTTTTCAACCCTTTTTCTTTTGTTAAGGCATTAATAATAGGAATCATAATAGCCACGGCAGCTGTATTATTAATAAATGCTGAAAATACACCACAAATTGCTACAACAAATAATAAAACAGCCGTTACTGAATTGCCAACATAAGGCTTAACTTTAAATACAACATATGAAATAACACCTGTTAACTCTAATGCTCTTGATAAAATAAGCATACATGCAATTGTTATAACTACTGGGTTTGCTAAACCAGAGAAAGCCTCTTTTTCGCCAACTAAGCCAAAAGCCATTAACAATGCTAAAACTAGTAAGGCTACAAAGTCTACTCTTAATTTGTTTTGAATAAATAATACTAACGACAGCAATAATATTGCTATTACTACGATTGATTCCATGTTTTCGTCATTTCTTTGGTTGAATTTTAACTCTAAATAGTATAATATAACTATGCTTAAATTGAAAGAAATTTTATTGTGATATAACTTTCAATTTACAAGTTTATATTTAATTTTTCAAATAGAAATTCAGTTTAATTTTTGCAGGCTATGACATATATAGTCAAAAATATTTAACTGTAATTTATAGAAGTAAAATAAAAAAGAAAATGAAAATTGGAGGTTCTATTACAAAATGTTAGTAGATTATAAATTCATGGCAGATATTGCCGAAGTTAAAAAAGTTGTTGTACTGTTACATGGTTTTGGTGCAGACGGACAAGACCTTATCTCATTAGCAGACTTTTACGCAAAAGAATTACCAAACACTGCGTTTTATTCTCCAACAGCGCCAGATTCTACTCCATTTAACATGGGTTACCAATGGTTCAGCGACAATGAATGGACTTTTAGAGATAAACCAGGTATTGAAAAAGCAAAAAATACTTTAGAAGAATACATTGATGGAATTGTAAAAAAACATAACATTGAATACAAAGATGTAGCGATTATTAGTTTCTCTCAAGGTACTATGACAAGCTTATACTCTCTTCCTCGTTTTGAAAATAAAGTTGCTGGCTTAGTAGCATTCTCAGGTTTAATGATGTGGGAAGAAGAACTAGAAGGTACAGAATATAATAAATTCCCAGTATTATTCTACCATGGTAAAAATGACCCTGTAGTAAACTACCAAGGTTCTGTACAGGCTGAAGTTGAATTAGAAAAACTAGGCTTTATGGATACAGAAGTTGTATTAGAAAAAGGTTTAGAACACGGTATTTCAATGCAAGGCATCGAAAAATCTACAAAGTTCTTAAAAAGAGTTTTATTTAGAGATTAAAACATTAAAGATTTAAATTAAAAAGACTGTTACTAAAACAGTCTTTTTTTATCATAACTTCTAAAGCCAAACCAAAAGGCTAATACTCCACCAATTATAGAGTAATCTTCAGAAGTAAGTTCTATATTATTAAGCTTAGCATAAATATACCAAGTAAAAGCAGCTATTGTACAAACTGGACGAATAAGGCCACGCAGGTTTATAATAAACTTGCTAACATTCTGCCCTATTGTAATATCATGCTGGCGAGCTTTATCAATTTCTGCAATTATTTCTTTTTCTAGTTCTGCATTGTTTTTTAAGTATGCTGCAATTGCATTGGTAATATCATTAGTCACGCCTAAATCTTTTCCCTCTTTACTTAAAGTAAATGAGTTTAGTGCTTTGCCTACTAATGCAGCTATTCCAAATTTTAACATTACACTACCCTAGCACTTTTGTTACATCAAAGTTAGGACAAGTTTTATCTTTATTAAACTTATTATGCTCATATGCTGGTAGTTTTTGACAAAGCGACTGTTCTAAAGACTTATGCAATTGTTTTAAGCTTGTAAACTGCTTTTCAGTAAATACAGTTCTGCCAATTAAACAAGTACCAACGCTTGTTTTATTATGGCCTTTACAGTGTGCGCCCATTTTTTCTAAAGGCCTACCAATTTCAATTGTACCGTCTTGTTTAATAACAAAATGATAGCCAATATCTTTCCAGCCTTTACTCATATGGTAGCGCTTTATTGATTGAACATCTCCGTATAATGAGTCTGAACAATGAATAACATGTTTTGTTATTTTTCTCATTTTTTTAATCCTTGATTTATTGTTTTACATATTGTATATGTATATTGATTTTTAATTTTACAGAAAGTTTATTCATGAAATACATTAGCATTATATTATCAATGTTACTTTTATCTTCTTGTTCTGTTTTTATGGCTGGATCTAAAGATACAAAACCATTAACAAAAGAAGAGCTTTTTTCTGAATTAAATGAAGAAAACTTTGAAGATAATATTTCTAATAATATTGTAAAAGAATCATTAAAAAATAATAATTCATACTATAAAATTTATAAATTAGAGTATGACCAACATGCTAAAGGACGCATGTACTCTCACTTATTTTGGGGCATAATAACACTAGGTATTAAGGAAATTGTTAATACTCCTGGTGAAGCTTTAGTAAAGCAAACTCCATACTATGTTAAAGTTACCTATTTAGCTAAAGAAATAAAAGATATTTCAATATTAAATGAATACCCTTAAATTTAAATTAATGAAAGAATATATATTATGAAAAAACTAATTCTATCTGTTTGTTTACTTTCTTTATCTTCTTGCTCTGTTATTATGGCAGGATCAAAAGACACTAAGCCAATTGAAGAAGATGAAGCCAAAGCTCAATTAACTAGAGCAAACTTTGAAAAAGAAATTTCTTCAAATATTGTAGAAGAAGAAAACTTTGATAATATTGATATCATCACTTATTCTTTAACATACGATAAAGCAGCAAAATACCGTATGGTTACACATGCAGCATTAGATATTGTAACAATTGGCATTTGGGAATTATTTGCTACAGTTGGTGAAGCTAACACAAACCCTACTTTTTACTATGTTGATGTAACGTATGATAAAGGCAATAATATTAAAGCTGTAGATATTTACTACGACCCCGAAAATACTAAAAGTACTGGCGATTAACCAGTACTTTTTTATTTCATAAATTCTCTAATCCACTGATATAAGAATGTTAAAGCAGCAGAAAGTGCCATAAAAGTCCAAAGAATTCCGCCTACAAAACTTTTATATTGAGTAACCTCTAACTTTAAGTCTTTTATTTCCTTACGAATTTCTTTTAACTCATCATGTAAGTTAATTTCTGTCATAACTATTCTCCTAAAACTTTTTCAATATTTGCAAGTAATTCATCAAAGTTTGTAGGTAATTCTTCATTTGTATCTGTAGTAATAATTAGCATATCTTCTTTTAGCTTAATATCTTTAATTACAGGTTCTAACTTTAAAGCATTCCATGTTTCTACAGCCTTGCTTGAGTTATTTTCATAAATATTTGCAAGCATGTATTTAACTTCTGCTGTATTATTTACAACAACTTTTGCAAAGTTTTCAAAGTTTTTCTTTTCAGCTTCTTTTTGTTGCTTATATGGTGTGAATTCATTATCGTACCAATCTTGCATTTTTAATTCAGCAGTTGCAATATTTTCTGCTGTTGTTTTTTGTTCTGTCATTTTTATTCTCCTAAATAAAAAAGCCTCTGCTAATGCAAAGGCTTAAAGTTTATAAAAAGCTACCTGTTATTGTTGATACAAAACCATCTACTCCTGCATCTAAAGCACCAGATGATGTTTCACCAGCTTGTGCAGATAATGGATCTAGAATATTATTAATAAACATTCCAGAGTTTCCAGGAGCAGCCGAAGCAATGCCTCTGTTTGTGTAATAGTCATTAATAGATGCATTATTAGTAGCAGTAATAGCATTTAATGATGATAAGTTATTATTTGATGAACTTAGCATTTGTGCTTGATCATAATTAAGCTGATTTTGCGCTAAGTTATACATATACTGTTGGTTATTAAGCTCACCTTGACGAATAGATGATGAAATTGAAGAACGCTGCCTATCAATTTGTTTTTCTGCATCATATTCATCTTGTGCATTTTGCCTACGTACTGTATCACCAGCTGTAGAATCACTTAAACCACGTTTAGCTAACCTATCTTCTTCTTTTTCTGTTCTTGCAGTAAAAGATTCATCTACGGCTAACTGTTGAGTAGCCTCCCAATCATCAAGCAGTTTTTGAGTTGAAGCCGATGCAACATAATCAGCAGATGTTAAATTTTGCATTTCTGCTAGTGCATCATCTGCTATTTTTTGTAGTTGGCTTTGCTTTAACTGATCTTCTTGAGATAAAGGTAACTCACGTGTGATATAAGTAATAGAACCATCATCATTAGTTACAGGAACTTGCTCGTAACCTGCTATTTCATTAATATATGAAGTTGGCGGAGTTGATGGTTGCTTAGCTTGCTCTTGCTGTTGGTTAAAAACTGATCCCATTAGTTTTCTCCTTGTTTAGTGTTAGCATTTAATATTTTGTCTTTCTCATTAATTGAAGTAGCATTAACTAACATATCATTAGGAATATTAACCCCTGCTGTACGCAATGCTAAAAGCTGGTTAAGCTCATACTCTCTTGAACTTAGCGCATCTTTAACTTCTTCAACGTGAATATCAAAATCACCGTATGCAACGTCATTAATTCTTACAGGATTATTGCTTTCATCTAATACAATATTGCCCTGTTTATCTGTTGCAATTTCATTAAGCTTAACAAGTTTTGGAACATTAATATCATCTGTAATATTAATAATCATTTCGCTTGTAAAGTATTGACGAACTAAACTTAAAATAACCCTACCCAGTTGCTTTTTAACTTTGCGTAAGTTGTCAAAAGCAAACATTTGGTTATTAGTTGATGCTAACTGGCGTTGTTGAATAGCAACTCCTGATACAGCATCTGTTTTTTTACCAAGCCTATCATCAAACACTCCTGTAGTTTCTTGAATATCAATACTTGCCTGACTCATAATACTAACTTGCGAATTAGCAAGCTCGGCATTACGTAAGATTTTTAAATCTTTACCTGGGCGTTTTAAAATAATACCATCAGGGCGAGCTGCCTCTCGTGCTAAAATGTTAGGGTCTTCTACTGCATCAACATCTGCAATAACTTGTACAGTGTTTAGTAAGTGTAAAGCTTTTGATCTACGCTTGTTATATTCTTTTTGTGGATCAATAGCTGATTTAACTAAACCGTATGGCTCACCGCTTGTTCTTTTACGTTTAAAGAAATATGGAATTAATGTAAAATCATTAAAATCATAATCTAAAGGCTTATAACTTAGTACTGTGCCTTCAGTAAAATAAACAAGATAAGTCCTATAAGTATAACTTTCAGTAACGGCATTTTCTTTCTCCTTATATGCTAGTTTTTTATCAAATGTTGAAAAACTCTGGCCTAGTTTATTTGTAACTGTGTAAAGCTTTTCTGTTTGTTTAAATTGCACTTCAACCACTTTTGCTCGTTGATCTTGCGTGTTAAGATATTCTTCAGCATTTGTAAGTTCTTCATTAAATGCAAAACTGTAATTTTGATTAAAATTATGAGTTTGTAATTCTTTAATTACAGGTTCTGCTTTTTCTTTAAACAAAGCTTGTAATGTTGGAATATCTAACCATTTTTCTCTAGCTACAAAACGCGCATCAGAATAATCTAAGTTGCGAGATCTCACATCAAAAATAACATTCAGCTCATTTTCTGAAGAGTTAAAAATATAAGGAATATCGCCTTTACTTTTAACACCTACATCTAACCAACCAACACCAGTAATTAAACCTGCTTTAAACATATTTGATAGCTCAATAGACTGATCATTTTTTTCTGCAACATATAATGCAAGATCTGTTAATGCACGTGCAGTTTGCTCTTCTGATTGTTCACCACTACGTGAGCGATAAGCAATACGAGTTCTGCTTGAAATTTCATTACCAGAAACAGCATCAATTTTTGTAGCAATTTTATTAATTACAATTGGTGCTTGGGCAGATTTTTCTAAAGATTGCTTTTCAGATTCTGTCCATTGCTCACCATCGTAAAAGTTCCAAGCCTGTTTAGCTTGCGCCAACCAGTTTTGATAAATAGTAGAGTTTTTAGATTCTTGATAATAAGCTTTTACTTTTTCAAGAATTTGTAACTCTTTTTTATTTGCTTGTTTCATTTTTTCTTCCTTTATATTTAAGGTATTTTTGTACAGACTTTGCGTTTTTATTAATTACATAATAAAAGCCTGTTAAGTTTTTAAAGCCTATTCTTTCAACTGCTTTTTGTGCTATGTCGCTGTAGCTTTCTGTATAAAACTCGTTATATCCAAGTTTATTAAATGCTGTGTTAAATATAAATGTAATAACTTTTTTAGTACCCCATTTCTTGCGGTAATTTTCTTGGCAAGCAATGTCAAAGTACAGTTTAGAGTTATTTTCGCTAAAACACATAAATAGCACTAATTTACCATTAAAAAAGCCACCATAGAGGTGGTTGTGAGATAATGATAATATGTTAAAAGTTTGTTGTTTAGAATTTGGCAAATAAGGGAACTTAACATCTAATAATAATTCATAAAGCTCATCAAAGTCTTCAAACTTTAGTTTTTTAATTTCTAAAGTCATGCTATTTCTCCTTACTACCGTAGAACCTAACAGAATATACAGTAAGCGGCCCTGCTGTATCATTAGTTTGTAAACTAAAGCTTAAATTATTAGCTATAAACTTATCACGAACCATTGCACGTTCTTTAGAGTTAGCATCAAAGCTGGCATTATCCCAATGTGCAGTATCAAAATAATCAGGCAATGATTTTAAGTTAACTTCTTTTAAAGAATATGATGCAGAGTTATAGTTTTTATAGCGCTGTAAGTTTGCAGTTTTTAAAGCTGAAGGCTCTAATATAATTTCTGTATATTTATTTGCCCATGCTCTTGTTTTATTAGGTTCAAACCACGCTGTTGTCCATACTGTATGGATTGGCTGGCTATCATCTGCAAAACTATGAATATCATATTCGTAAAGCTTATTATTAACAGCAGCATAAAGTTTACCATTTGGAGTGTTTAAAAATGCTGTAGCATCTGCAAAAATACCATCAAACTTACTCCATGCTAAGTTACCTGCAGCAGTTTGAAAAATCATAGTTTCATCTTCTAACTTAAAACCAAACCAGTTTTGTTGATGAAACTGAAAACTATGAATATTCTTATTTTGCTTAATACTTAAACGTAGTTTTTCAATAGCGTTATGAATATCAGTAGCAACTTCAGATCCCATATCTGCAATATCTAACTGTTCAGTTTGTAAAAATCGGCTAAAAGTCCTTGCACCAAATTGCGAGAAAAAGCCAATATCATTAGGCATATTAACCACTAACTCCGGGTGAGTTAAACCAATTGGTAAAGTTTTTACCCAAGTAAAGTCACCAGTTGCTCGTGGGTTTGTACCTGCCCAAACTTGCGAATAATTACGGCAAAAGAAAATAGTCATATTATCTTTAACTGCCATTGCTACAAGCTCTTCAGATTCTGGCATTTTATCTGCTATATTAATACCAGATAAGTTACCCTCATCATCAAACCAACTTGCTTCATCATTAGTTTTATCAGTATAGTAAATTCTTGCTCTATCAACATCACTACTATACTTGTTAAGATCAAACTTTTCTTTACCCATTGCCCATAACCTATCATGCGCAGAGTAAACTCTTGCAAAAGCAGGAGCAATAAGTTGGTATGATACATCTGCAACTTCTTTAGTAATTACCTCATCATTAAAATGTAAAATAATAAAGCCAGATTCTAAACTTGCAGAAGTATGCGAAACTGTAGTTTCAACTTCTTCACCATCTGTAAATTTAACTTTAACTTTTCTATCTGCAGGGAAGTTCTCTTTAAACACATCTGTTTTTAATGATGTGTTACTAGCAATTGAAAAGCTAAATTTACTTTGTGATATGTATTGAGTAATAGTTTCAACTTTTTCACCATCAAAACTCAGCATATTATCAACACCATTAGCAATAATTAGCTTATTAGCAAACATAGTTGTTGAAATATCATTAAAGGGAGTAAGTTTAGAGTAAATTTCTTGCCAAACAGAGTTTTCTGTTCTTACAAAAATTTTACCAGATTGTGTAAAAGCGATAAATTTAACTTCACCATTAGAACTTGGGAAGTGTTTTAGCTTAATGATTTTTTCGCCAATTGGTAAGTCATTTTCTATTTTAGAAAATCCATTACGTTTAGAACCAGCACCAGAATAGTGAATAATCATATTTTTAATAACTTTAGCAAAATTACTAGGCATATTAAACTCACTACGAGAGCTAGACATCATATTTTTAGGAAAAGCAAGTTCAACAGTTTGTAAATTGTTTTTCATTTTCTTGTTCTCCTATTTTAGTTAAGGTATGTGTAAGGTTTAGTCCTTAAAGTTTGGTCTGAATATGTAGCAAGTGTAACTTTATAGTTTTGTTTAGCTTGGTTCCACTTTGCTTCAAACAAACCTAATTCAGACTGTGTGTGAAGTCCTCTTTCATAAATACTACTCCATACTAAAGCACCCCAAATTAAACTTTGCACATAGTTTGAAGAAATATGCATTGTGTTTAATGAATCTTCTAACTTTAGCTGCTTAAATGCAGGAATATAGCTTAGAGTTACTGTTTGGTTAACTTCTTTAGTTAAGTAACAGTTGTTAGCTTCTAATGAATAAGCACCCTTTTCTTCTTTTGAAATAACAGTGCCATTTTCTAGCTTAATTTTTTCAAATAAATAAAAGTCATCAGGTAGTTCAAAAGTTTCATCAACTAACTTTAGAGTAACCTTTTTTAACATTTTAGATTTTAAGAATGCTAAGTTTTCTTGTAGTAATTCATGGTATGCAGAGTTTAGCCAAGTAAGCGCCTTTGCAGTTAAGTCTGTA
>CEUY01196188.1_pt1 | contig 10445 bp, 8 predicted proteins | sample 361481 | NCBI WGS metagenome assembly CEUY01 (sample SAMEA2622737, study PRJEB7988) | marine metagenome | isolation source: saline water (ENVO:00002010), including
GGAGGCGGTAGCCGATCAATCAAAATCAAGATTGCACCCGAAGTTTTTAAATGCATACCAGAGGCAACAATCATTGAGGGTTTGGCGGGAGAATAAATTCGATTGCAGGCTAATTTGGGCTTACCAGTCCCAAAGTTTTATTGATCTGGACGTAACTGATATTTGTTACGAATCCAAATAGCCAGAGCATTCATACTTAACAACACAACTAACAAAACAATTATGCCAGCTGCAGCAATACCTCTAAAGTCATGCTGAGGCTGGCTAACCCAAGTAAATATCTGAAGCGGTAAAACCGTAAACTTGGAGTCCGGGGTTGTCGGTACGAAAGTAACCCAAACTAGAGACGAAATAATCAGAATTGGCGCCGATTCTCCTATAGCACGAGATAAAGCTAAAATTATGCCGCTCATCATACCTGGCAGCGCCTGCGGCAATACTATCGATTTTACAACCTGCCATTTATTCGCACCCATAGCGTAAGCAGCGTCTCTATAGCTCGACGGTACCGCTTTTATGGCCTCTTGTGAAGCAATGACAACGATAGGCAATATGAGCAGAGTCATCGTTAGAGCACCGGCAGTAACGTTGCGAGATCCGCTAAAAAGAAACTGAACAAAGACGGCGAGCCCAAGCAATCCATAAATCACACTAGGCACACCAGCGAGATTCGCAATATTCAACTCGATCAGCCGGTTGATCCGGTTCTTACCAGCAAACTCTTCGAGATATATCGCCGTGCTAACACCTATAGGTATAGTCATCATAGCAGTCAAAGAAACCACCCAGACCGTTCCAGCTAGGGGAGCTAAAATTCCCGACTCAAGTGGCTTACGCGAAGCATAGCTGCTCAAAAATGACCAATTCAAAAATGGAATTCCATCAATGAGAACATCAAGCAAAAGTGCAACAAGACCGGTAATACCTACAATAACTGCTATTACAAAAGTCGCGAGAAAAATTCTGTCTCTCAAAACTCGAAATTGGTGAGATTTTTGACGATTTGCCGATGAACTACTTGAGCTATTCATAGACCTGCCTAAACCTAGAAATTACCCATCTACCCACAATGTTCATACATAGGGTCATCACGAACAATAACAATCCGACCGCAAAAATCGTTTTGTACTCAAGCGAACCTTGAGGAGTCTCTCCTAGACTGACCTGAACTATATAGGCTGTCATTGCCTGAATACTTTCCAATGGATTGAAAGTGAGATTCGGGGTTGCCCCAGCCGCTATTTTCACGATCATCGTTTCTCCGATTGCACGAGATACCGCTAGGATAAACGAAGCAACAATTCCTGAAAGGGCTGCAGGAATTACGACTTTGACGGCGACTTCAAAACGAGTGGCACCTAGTGCATATCCGGCATCACGCAAAGAACGCGGCACAGCTACCATAGCGTCTTCGCTAAGGGTAGACACCATCGGCATGATCATTAGCCCCATCACCAAACCAGCTGATAGCGCATTGAATACAATCACCTGATCATGTCCGAATATATTCTGAAGTATAGGTGTAACGAAAGTAAGAGCAAAATATCCGTATACAACTGTAGGTATGCCTGCCAGAACTTCCAAAATTGGTTTCAGAACCCGTCTAAGACTTTCAGGTGCGTATTCAGACAAGAAAACCGCTGCCCCAAGCCCTAAAGTCAAAGAAACTATACCTGCAATTACCGCCACCAAAAGCGTACCGCCGACAAGAGAAAGAACTCCAAATTTTTGAGGTGAAAATAAGGGCGCCCATTCTGTTCCAGCTAAGAATTCCCATATAGAAACTTCGGCAAAAAAGCCTAAGCTCTGGGTAATCAGGATCACCACAATACCGAGAGTGGTAAATATTGATATCCCAGCAGCACAACGAAACAAACCAGTAACAATTACCTGTTGAGTATGCTGCCGTTTCCTTTGGAGCGCTACAGCCTCAAGTTGAGCAGATATCGTTTCGAATTTAGCTGCAGTTGCCATCAAAAAAAGTTCCAGATAACTGGCTCAACTTCTGAGCCATATTCAATATCAAACATTAGAAAACAAAGGGAATCACTCTAACGACCATCAACTTTGCAGGTTATTTATTATTAAATCGCCGTTAGGGCTGACCCAAATTGTTAATAAGTACTCCTAAGCTATTTCAGTCGATTCAACTGAGATTGATAGTCTGCCTCCGAAAGACCCACATAACCAACTTCTTCCGCAAGTTCGCCAGCATTATTCATATAAAACTCAATGAAATCTCTAACTTCAGGACGTTCCATCGAAGAGTCGTTTACGTAGATGTACATCTCACGAGACAGTGGCATGTAACTACCATCGTTGATCGTCTCAATACTTGGTTCAACACAACCAGCCCCATCATCGACTGATAGCACCTTTAAAAGCGAAGCGTTTTCTACAAAATACGCGTAACCAAAATAACCCATTGCACCTTGATCACCCGAAACGCCTTGAACAAGAACATTATCGTCCGAAGATGCTGTGTAATCCGATCGACTAGCATCCTCTTCACCATTGATTTCGGCAGTGAAATAGTCGAATGTACCGGAGTCAGTATCAGGTCCATAAAGTCGTAACGGTTTGTCAGGAAAATTCGATCTAACCTGATTCCAATTACTAATTTGGGAACCCGGTTCCCAGATCATTTTTAATTCCTGTGTAGTCAAACAATCCGCAAAATCATTTGACTTGTTGATGACCACAGACAACCCATCGTAAGAAACCACAAATTCAGTAAAACTAACTCCATTTTGAACTGCAAGTTCTTTTTCGGACGCTTTTATACGCCGTGATGCATTTGAAACATCGGTTTCACCATTAACAAAGCGCTTGAAACCGCCGCCAGTTCCGGAAATTCCGACCGGAATCTGAACTTCCTCTCGCCCTTTTCTAAACTCTTCAGCTACCGCCTGAGATATAGGGAACACCGTAGAAGAGCCATCGATCAGTATCTCATTTGATTTGCCAGATGAGTCACTATCACTACCGGCACATCCGGATATAACGCAGGACAACAGGATCAAAAAAATAGAAAGTATTAGTATCGGGTGCTTTATTATTCGCAAACTACGACCTATCTTTATTCACAACATTCTAGAACGGCTATTTTTACTATGTATGCAATCGAAAATGTAGCGTGGTTATCTAGAATCCAGGAATCTTGTTAAGAGACGGTTAATTTAGAGAACCTTTAGGTTATCTCTTCGTTAAATAATGCATAACAAAACTGCATTGAGCCGCCTGAACTCAGGTAATATACTCAGAGATAGTTAGTACTTCAGCGGAAGACTAAATGAGAACGAGCTGCCTTCCCCTACAGTGCTAGAAACCGTGACGAAACCGCCATGTGCTTCCACTAAATGGCGAACGATTGCAAGACCCAAACCAGTACCTGACTTAGATCGTCCAGGATCGGTCTTGAAGAAACGTTCAAAGATATGTGGCAAATGTTCCGGGTCAATCCCAAAACCGGTATCAACGACAGCAAAGTAAACGGATCCACCTTCAAGCCAACTATTTACCTCTATATAACCACCTGAAGGTGTCCATTTGACGGCGTTACTGATCAGGTTGGAAAGTACCCTCTCAATTTTTTTGGTGTCTAATGAGATATCTGGTAAGTCCGTTGGTACCGTTGATTTCAATATCAAATCAGATTCAATTGCCAACGCATCAAAATGTCTGATTACATCATCCACTATTTTGGAGGGTGACACTGATTCCATATGCAGTGGTGCATCCCCTGATTCCAGACTAGACAATTCAAGCATTTCGGTGATTAGGGAGTCCATTCGTTCAACATCTTCACGAATCATTTTCAAAAACTGTGCTCGTCCATCAAGATCATCGATTGCTCCGCGCTGTAAAGTCTCCACAGCAGCGCGAATACCTGCGATCGGGGTTCGCAATTCGTGAGAAGCATTCGAAACAAATTCACGTCTCGTAATATCTAGCCGTTTAACATCGGTGAGGTCTGTGAGGATCAATAAAGCACGAACTGCACCAGTCTCAGGGCGAGTGAACGGGGTTGAAACAGCTTTCAGAATCCTACCATTATCGAATAACTCAATCTCTTCAGAAATTTTTTCATTGTATGAAATAGAACGGTTGACGACATCGATTACATCTGGATGACTAGTCAATGAACTCAATTGCATGCCCGAATTAAGATCAGCCGATGAATCAAGCATTACGGCGGAAGCAGGATTTGCCGACTCGATAATTCCGTTATCGTCGACCACGACAACCCCTTCTTGCATAGAGTCAAGTATCGATGCGAGCCGTATGCGTTCAACATTGTCTTTAAAGATGTCCGCTGCTACTCGATCCATAAGCCGATTCACCGCACGTCCGATTCGTGCTAACTCTGCTGGTCCTGCAGGGTCAAGACGATGAGATCGATCTATAGACGTTGCTCTAATAACACCTTCAGTAACTTCACTAAACTGACCGGTAATCCTCAAAGAAAGAATAATGACAGCGATCAGCGCCATAATCCCGGCGATGATCGTTCCGATCAACCCAAACAATAAAGAACCGACAGCAATCAGCACCACTAGTAAACTAGTTTCGACGAGCATCCGCCATCTCAGTGAAACATTACCCAATATGGCCTCCATTTTTTGACCAGGATGCTAGCACCCATAGATCTCAATCAAAAGTTCAATCTATAACCCACACCACGTACAGTAGTTAACAATGCAGGTCTGGCAGGATTTTCCTCAATCTTTATTCGCAGCCAGCGAACATGCACATCAACCGTCCTAGTGTCTCCAACATATTCAAATCCCCAAACATCTTGAAGTAATTGATCACGTGTATATACCCGACCAGGATTAGACGCTAGGTGTGCCAATAGATCAAATTCGCGTGGACGGAGTTCAATGTCTTTTCCTCTTACAACAACAGAATGCATATCTCGATTAATGTGTAAATCGCCAAGGTCAATACTCGGTTCGGACACCACTGATACGGTTTTCAACATCACCATTCGTCGAATCTGCGATGCCACTCGAGCCAGAAGTTCACGCATGCTAAAAGGTTTAGTCACGTAATCATCCGCACCGGCCTCAAGACCTCCTATTCGATCGACTTCAGCGTCACGCGCTGTCAACATAATTACGGGGACAATTGATCCATCCCGACGAAGAGCTTTACAAACCTCAGTACCACTTAAAGTCGGCAACATAAGATCAAGAACTACAACGTCTGGATCTTCCTTACGAGCCATAAATAAACCGTCTCCACCATCTTCGGCAACAAAAACCACATAACCTTCAGCGACAAGGTTATAGCGCAAAGCTTCCCTGAGTGTTCTATCATCTTCAACTACTAGGATTTTTGGCTTACTTGCCGATTGGGAGTTTCCAAACATCTCAAACACGCTCCGGCTTTCCAGATTCGGAGGATCGATAAGCCGCATCTATCATTTCCACAGCACGCATACCAGCCCAACCAGGCGCCCAATTCTTTGATGTCTTACCTGTAACGATTTCAGCAAAGTTCGTCGTTGGACCTGCACCTAAATATTCACCCGCATTAGGCTTTAGGTTCATGTCGAAATTATCACCATCATGACGCAATATCTCGAGACGAGCCCGATCACAATCAATATTTATGACCCCTTCAGATCCAAAGATGCGGATATCTAACTGAAATTGCTGATTATCAGGGAGAGCACCAGCACCACTGAATGATCCGATTGCACCGTTTTTGAATCGAACTGAAAAAGAATCATAAAGTTCAACTTTACTGGTTGGCGACGATGTCATAGCCAATACAGAATCGGCTTCCAATTTGGTCAGCCAGTAAGCGAGTCCAGCCGAATGTGACATCTGCGCAAGTGCGTATCCGCCGCCGGCAATTACAGGATCCGCCCATGTTTCAGCACCTGGGGCAAACATATTGTCTCCCGCTCCACCTCCAGTGGACAGGAATTGCCGACCTTCCAAAAGTGATCGAATAGGAGATGCCATGTGGCACATCACGAACTCGATATCACCTACTACCCCTAGATCCATACGCTGTTTTGCCTCTTGAATAAAGTTACTATAGTGCCAACCGTAGGGAACCATAAGTTCTACGCCTTGTTTTTCAGCTTCTGCGACTAGTTCGCGAGCTTCAAAACCTTTTGTCGCCAATGGCTTCTCACAAAGAACGTGTAGACCTTTTTTTAAAGCTGCCAAAGCGTGCTGATGATGCAATGTGTGCGGAGAAGCAACGATTACCCCCTCCAACCCAGGAATTTCAAGAAGTTCTTCGTAGTTCTCAGTTGCGTGACTAAAGTTAAATCTTTGCTTCACATGTTGCAATTCATCTATGCCTAAACGACATACACCTGTTAGCTCGATGTCACTTCGTTCAGCTAATACTGGCAAATGATTAGCAGTTGCCCACCAACCAGCACCAATAAGTCCAATTTTTGTTCTCGAGGTCATAACAGTTATTAATCATCTCTTTCACTTAAATTCAATATTTCCAAAACTTCAGTCATGACTGAATCAACTGCCTGTTTCTTCGATGGTTTTCCACGTTGGGATTTCGGCTTTCGTTTTTTCTTCACCCTAGGAAGTGACGACCTGACCCGCCTGACTTGACATGACGTACAAGTGCAAGAATTCGGATGTTTTCGCTTAGTGCGATGGTGTCTTTCTTTCATTGCAATGATTGTATAAGTTCCACGACGTGCCTAACTGTGGAATGCTGGATGGTATTTTCCGGCGTCTCTCTCAATCATTTTTCGTACATCACCTACCGTTACCGGATTCACGGGCCAGTCCTCCGGAGAAACATAGGACAATCTGAGTAGCAGTCGTGCGAGTTGCCCCACATATTCTTTAAGTTCACGTATGTTCAACTTATCGGCCGCATCACCAGTCTCATGGTGAAAATTAGCACTATCATGGCGACCCCAAAATCTCCAACGCCAAGTGATCGACGCATCTATTGCTTCCTGAACAAAAGGAAAATGGTCAGAATGTGCGTCCATATGAGGTAGAACATGGCATCTTAAACCGTCATTCATGGTGTCCAGATGTTTCTGAATAAAAGATCGTAAATGCGGAAACATAAGGACAATCCCCTTCATATGTCCGGTTGATAATTCATCCAAGTTAATGTTCAAAAGAGGCTTAGACTCTTTAGGGCTTGCACAACTACTATAGTGGCGTTCAACATACGCTCTAGCACCCTGAAGATGCTGTTCCTCACCAGACCATGTGGCAAATCGAATTGACATCCCAGGTCTAATATCGAGCTGATCTGCCAGTGCTGATAATACTCGTGCAGTCTCCATAACTCCGATGGTACCTGAAGTGTTGTCGTTACCTCCGACAGTTTTCAAAACTGTATCGTGATGACCTGCCAGAATAATATGACGTTCTGGGTGAGATCTACCAACCAGTTCAGCGACCGTATTGAATGCGTCGGTTTCAAAATACTCAGAATTCACTGAAACACGAATCAAATGTTCACCTACGGATATGCGTCTCAAATAGGCCCCATCCTCCGCACTTGTCTTTACAACTGCAATCGCATTTTTTTGTGGACCGACGTTAAGCCATTCATCCGAATTCGAGTATTCCATTCTTCCGCCAGTTTTAGGTTCTACAGCAATAATGCAAGACGCACCTGCTGCGGCAATTCGCAGAATCCGTGCAGTAAACGGCTCAGCATTCGTAAACGGCTCAGGTGTAATTGATACCAGAACCACTGCACCTATCACACTTGCGCCTAATAAATCGATTTCATGCGGAGAACCATGCCCTGCATCTATCAATGGAGCGGTCACATCTACCGGCTTACAGCGTAAAAACGGTAAAGAAGATATTGGACGAGAGCTATCTTCAACCAGTGATATCGAGACCTTCCCATGATTCCAAGAATCCATACTGAAAGTCTCAATGTCTGCAGAATCCAAACCTGCATGCTGCATCTCGGCCCTAATGTACTCGGCTGCTAGACGATCTTCGTTAGACCCTCCCCACCTAGGACCTATCACATCTGCTAAATAGTCCAAGTGTTTCTTAATCAAAGAGCCTACCCAAGCTTCACCCATCAAGAATCTATCTATCTCATACCAGTTCATTTCTTGCATATCTGCCACGAAAAATTTCCTATTACCAGACAATAACCTATTGCAATCCATCTTTTCGGCTCATAGTAAGGATGAAAACGGCTGACAGGTGTCTCAACCATCACATTAAATTAGATAAAAGATTGCGGATGACGCCTGATCAATAAAGCGGCGGATATATCCGTAAACAACCATGAACTTTTGGATTCCTCGGTTTCAAACTCTCCAAAAGTCATACAAGCAGTGATTTTACAAAACTGATCAACATATTTAGCGCAATTCCTTAATGCCTATTTGTTATAGGTGGTTTCAACGTATTCTTCAACCATGGCAATAAAGTCAGTCGCTATATTCTGCCCTGTTAGAAAAGTTGTCCGCTTGCCGTCAACGTACACTGGGGCCCTCGGATCCTCTCCTGCCCCCGGCAAAGATATACCTATATCAGCAGCTCTGCTCTCTCCAGGACCGTTCACCACACAACCCATTACTGCAACCTGTAACGATTCTGATCCAGAGTATCGCGCTCTCCATTCTGGCAATTTACGGTCGATGTGTGATTGAATATCCTGAGCAAGCTCACGAAACAAAGTCGACGTAGTCCGACCACAACCTGGACAAGCAGTCACGGATGGGCGGAAACTTCGAAGACCAACTGCTTGAAGTATGTCTTGGCACAACCGAACCTCCTTTGAACGGTCGCCACCTACCTCCGGTGTTAAAGAGGCGCGAATGGTATCGCCGATACCTTGTTCAAGAAGTGTACTAAGTGCTGCGGTCGTCGCTACAACACCTTTTTGACCCATGCCTGCTTCTGTAAGACCCAAGTGAAGAGCAAAGTTAGATCTCTCAGAAAGCTCACGATAAACAGCAATCATCTGCGGCAGCCTAGAAACTTTGCAAGAAATTATGATCTGATTAGAGCTAAGGCCGATATCTAAAGCTCCTTCGGCACTTGTTAGAGCACTTTCAACGAGTGCTTTGTTCTCAACTAACTCAGAGCTAAGAGGTTCAGCAAGACGGGAGTTTTCATCCATCTTATCGGCCATAACATCAGGATCTAAACTACCCGCATTAACACCTATTCTTACAGGTTTTCCGAGATCCTTAGCTATCTCAATAAACTGAGTGAAATTTTCGTCATGACGCAAGCCTCTACCAACATTTCCTGGGTTAATACGAAACTTTGCCAATGTATTCGCCATATCAGGATAATCGTTCAAAAGCCTATGACCTATGAAATGAAAGTCTCCGACCAACGGAACATTACAGCCAAGATCAAGCAGACGCCTGTTAACCTCTGGCACGGCTTTAGCAGCATCGGAATTGTTGACAGTGACACGAACAATCTCACTGCCAGCATCGACCAGAAGTTTTACCTGAGCAACCGTACCTTGGACATCTGCAGTGTCCGTGTCAGTCATCGATTGCACGACAACATGATTACCACCTCCAATCACCACACCACCGACGTTCACCGGATAAGTGTTATCTCTAGCCGCCATTAGTTAAGCCCCATCAATACTGAATTCGTAAAAAACAGTTCAACAAATTTATCAATCAAATTTAACTTTCATTGCGTTTACTCGAAAATATTTATATCCATCATCCTCGACCGATTAACCAGATCGCTCTAACTACAAAACATGCGACTACGATTCCTAGCAAGCCAATCAAGAAGTTCGATCGGACTCCACGATCATGCTGTGTTTGAACGAAAATTGGCGGAATCCACAATGAGATAATAAGGAATGGTAATGCGAATTTCATTACGCCAGTAAAGTTACGATTTGACCAGAGCAATACCAAAAGAACCGTCGAAATACCTGCAATAATCAATTGATTTCGTCGCATCGGTGACAGATTCAAACGGGCTAAATGTTCTCGTCCAATTCGGTTAATTATGTCTTTGCTCAATTCGAATGCTTAATATTTACAATTTTGTAAGTTAAAAGAAAGATTCGCCCCTGATAATACGTGTCACGTCCTCGACAGAAATCAAGGCGATTATCCCAATCAAGAGGGCGAATCCTATTAGGTGCACAAGCCCTTCTCGATCCGGAGAAATCCTTTTTCCACGTCGAGCTATTTCCACAAATACAAAAAATATTCGTCCACCATCAAGGGCAGGAATCGGCAATATATTCAAAATCGCCAGTGAAAGACTGAGAGTAGCCGCTAGAGTGGCAAACGTAATGATCTTCGATGACAGCCCTGCATCTGCAACTGCAATCTCTCCCGTGAGTTGACCAATTCCGATAGGGCCAACTGTAGATGGACCCGCAAATTGCGGGTTCGAGCTGCCAATTATGCTTGTTGTCAAGGCATTACGAGTAAGTACTACAGTATCTAACGCGTGCCTCCATCCAATTGG
>CEUY01143657.1_pt1 | contig 10439 bp, 8 predicted proteins | sample 361481 | NCBI WGS metagenome assembly CEUY01 (sample SAMEA2622737, study PRJEB7988) | marine metagenome | isolation source: saline water (ENVO:00002010), including
TTTATAGTGGCTGGAGAAAATGAAGAGGACTTAGAAAAAAAGAGAAAGGAAACGAAAAGTCGAATTTCTTTCTATGCATCAACTCGTAGCTATGCTGACGTTATGAGAGCCCAGGGATGGAACGATACTCATGAAAAATTATATAGGATGTCCATTGATGGGAAATGGGCACAAATGGGTGATGAGATTACAGATGAAATGCTCGAAAGCTTCGCAGTAGTCGGTACTTATGATGAAATTGGGAAGAAAATTAGATCAACATATGGCAAATATGCCTCGTCTGTGAGTTTCGGGATGGATGTCCAAAATGAGGAAGATGAAAATATACTGCGAGATGTAATACACGATTTGAAAGATTCGTAGATATTTTTAGAAAAGATCCATGTAGGATGAGGAACGCTGTTTAATTTTTGTATTTTCTACAATTTTTTGAATTTCAGCTACAGCCCTGTCTAATTGGTTTTCATGATTTATAACTATATGGTCAAACCATGTGGCAGATTTCATTTCCTGGGCGGCAGTGTCCAATCTAATTTTTAGGCTGTTAGAAGATTCCGTCATTCTTTCTGTTAGTCTTTTTTCTAGTTGTTGAGAGTTTGGTGGTGCTAGGAAAATATACAGTGCCTCTGATGCCAATTTCTTAATTGTCTGTGCTCCCTGTACATCTATTTTAATAATCACATCCTTTCCCTCTCCTAGAGCACTTTTAACTTGGTTCTTCGGGACTCCATAATAGTTTCCATACACCTCCGCCCACTCAAGGAAACCGCCCGATTTTATAAGTTCCTTGAACTTTTTTGAACTAATGAATATGTAATCCTTGCCTTCTTTTTCACCTTCCCGTTTGGTTCTAGTAGTAGCTGTTACCGTGAAGTGATACGGCTCTCTTAGTTCACGCATTCTTGAAAGAACAGCATCTTTTCCGACCCCCGATGGCCCTGAGAGTACTAAGAGTATTGGTTGTTTTTCTTTATTGTTCAAAGGATGAGTAAAATTACCCCTGCAATTCTGTTATCACTTCCCAGAAGGATGGATAGGAAACGCTAGCATCTTCTGAATTTCCAACTGTAGTAACTCCAGAAGCTAATAGCCCAGCTATTCCGTTGGTCATTGCTATTCTATGGTCACCGTGGCTTTCCACTTCAGTGCCGGCCAGAGTATGTGTTCCGGTTATGCTCATTCCGTCAGAAGTCTCTTCTATTTTCGCGCCCAACCTCTTAAGGCTGTCCACAGTGGCTGAAATCCTATCGGATTCCTTGACTCTTAGTTCTTCAGCATCATTTATTACAGTGGTGCCCCTTGCATAGCAGGCGGCGAGGGCCAATATTGGTATTTCGTCAAGCACCCTTGGTATCAGGTCTCCCGATATTTCAGTAGCTATTAATTCACTAGTGGAAACTGTCACATCTGCCGTGGGTTCACCACCTTCGAGGTGTTCGTTTTCAATGGTGATATTAGCATTCATAGATTTAAGGACTTCAAGGACGCCGGTCCGGGTAGGATTCATACCCATCCCGGGGATAGTTATTTTGGCGTTAGGATGGCACGCACCGGCGACCAACCAGAACGCTGACCCACTAGTGTCACTTGGCACCTTTACATCGACTGGACGTAGTTCTTTTGAAGCAGTCTTAATTGTTAATCCGTCTATTTGTAGAAGTCCGCCCATGGAATTTAGCATTCTTTCTGTATGGTCTCTTGACTCCGCTGGCTGATGTATTACGCTAGGAGTATTTGAGTATAATCCAGCTATTATCAGGCATGATTTTAATTGAGCACTAGCTACTGGCATGGTGTATTCAATTCCTTCTAAGGATTTTCCTTTGAAGGAAAGAGGAGCCAAAGAGTCATTGTCACGGCCGTTTATTTCCGCACCCATTTGGGTTAATGGCGCAGTTATCCTTTTCATAGGGCGGTTTCTCAAAGATTTGTCGCCTGTTATTACACTGAAAAAATCTTGTCCTGCAAGTAGGCCAGATATCAATCGCATAGTAGTTCCACTGTTTCCGGCATTCAAGACATCTGTCGGCTCACTCAAACCGTGAAGTCCCGAACCAACTATTTCAAAACATTCATCTCCTTTCGAAATTCCACAATTGGTATGCTTATTAATATTTACGCCTAACGCCCTTAGACAACCCAACATGGATGATCTGTCATCACCAACACAGAAGTTCGACACGTGTGAAACTCCAGTAGATATGCTGTTTAGGAGGCTTGCCCGATGTGATATAGATTTATCCCCGGGAGGCCTTATTGTCCCGTTTAAAGTTCGTGGCGACGTTATTTTGCTAATCATTTCAACTTCTATTGACCTCTAGGATATCTCCAAGATTCCTTCTTATCTGCGCTTCCCATGGTAGTGACTCGTCTGGCTAGCCTATCTCCCAAGAAAGCTGAGGCCATCGACTCTGCAGCACTCGGAAGGTTTTCCATGGACACCTTCTCGTCTACAACGTCAGCTTCCCATCTTGCTCGTTGTTCCCATGCATGGATAAAAGATTCGAGAAAATCTTCGCTGTCGTCATGTAATTCAGTCCTCAATTTATGTAGAGACAATATCATTTGGTCGACCCAATATATTAGTGGTTCAGACATTGTCAATGAATCAACCTCCGCATCTATTGGGTCATTAGAGCTCAAAGAAGATTGCATATCAAATAGGCCACCTGCACTTTTATGCATTTCTCTCCACGAATCTCCGCTGGTGGTGGCGTTTACGAATGCGGTAGCTATGATGTGTGGAAGATTGTCCATTGCAGCAGAATAGCTGTCATGTTCATCTACATCCAGGAAGTAAGGTACAGAACCCACGGATTCTGCCAATCCAACAACGGTTTTAGTGGCCTGATCTTCAGCTGTTTTTGATGGAATGACACAATAGTTAATGCCTTCAAATAAGGTGGGAGAGGAATCTTCTAAATCATTCATCAATTTTTTGATTATAGGACGGCCCCCTACGTAGGAGACTGACTGGGGTAGAAATTCTTCCGCCCATGCAGCTGACCTTTTCTTTGAGGATCTCATGTCAGTGACCACTGAGCCGTCAGATAAAAATGATCCTAATAATTCGAATAAATCCTTGGATTCATTTATGGGCGCATCGATAACTACGAGTTGCGCACCATCAACGGCTTTCTGAAGATTATTTTCTATTGAATCGAAAGCTGACATTTTACTTATTGAGGATCTGAGGTTTCTGTTAAGGCAATGCCCTACTACTTCGGTGTTCTTAAGTCGGATATTTTGCAAGGCAAGGCCTAAGGATGCTCCTAGTGGACCCATTCCAATGATAGTGATACGTTCCAAATTCACACCTCTATAAGTGGGGTTCATAATTAACTATTTATCAAGTTCAAGTACTGTTACGTCTTTTTGTAATCCACCAAAACTTGTAAAGATCATACACGAACCTAGTGGGATGTATTAAAAAATCCAGTGGGTTAGCAATTTTACTGGGGTTCCAACTATAGAAGATAAAATACTTATTCCTGGAACCCCTATGTCTATGAAGAACAAGGTCATTAGGGCGAAAGGCCCATATCTTTCAATTCCTGAATATTTGGCAGCTAAATTCATTGGTAGCAGACCAAGAAGAACTTTGTAACCATCTAAAGGGGGCAAAGGGATAAGATTAAAAAACGCCAGTATTAGACTGATTTGCACAAACCTGGCGCCAAGTTCGATCCATATCTGCCATAAGTCGAAATTTGGAGTGATTTGCTTTATTAGCACCCCCATTAAAATGGCAGTTATCAGATTGGATGCAGGGCCTGCCAAAGATACCGCGGCCATGCCTATTTGTGGAGACAGCTTTTTGATCCCGTATACATTTACTGGAACTGGCTTTCCCCACCCAAAGCCTGCGACCAAAAAAAGTAAGGACCCCAACGGGTCAAGGTGGCTTTTTGGATTTAGAGTTAGTCGCCCTAAAGACTTGGCTGTAGTGTCGCCTAGTTTGTTTGAAGCATAAGCGTGTGAGAACTCATGGATTGAGACGGCACCCATAATCGATATTAGAACTAAGGTAAGTGATACGAATGCTGAAACTGGGTCTTTCGTGAAGGAATCTAGGTATTGGAAAATCATCTTCTCAAAGTAAGAAGGGGCGATTCTAATCGCCCCTTCTTGTTTGTCTTTTTAATGCCCTCCGCATCCGCATCCACCTCCGCCGCCACCGCATCCGCCGCCGCCGCCACCGCATCCGCCGCCGCCGCCGCCGCATCCACCGCCACCGCCACCACATGCGCATCCACCACCTCCAGCGCCGCATCCGCCACCAGAATTTTCGATGTTTGGATTCGATATTACAAATCCACTTCTCATCAAACCATCTACGTAATCAATTTCTGCTCCCTCGAGCAGTGGGGCACTTTCCCCATCAATTACTACTTTTATACTATGGGCTTCTATTACGATGTCCTCATCTTTTGGTTCTGACTCTACGCCTAGAACATGCTGGAAGCCTCCGTTAGGGCTAGGAGTGACCATCACTCTAAGCATGCCGTTTTCTTCCCCTTGTTCCTTTAGAATCTCAGAAAGTTTGTCGGCGGCTAATTCGGACACTTGAATTAGGCTTGTTGTTGCCACTTTACAACTCCTTAATCTTCAACATTTTCCTAATTTGATGTCAAATTTCATAACCAAATTCGACCCGTTGCCGCTAAGGCTAGCATTTGCTACTGGTTGGGTCAAGAAAAATACTTTGACTTTAACTGTATTTTTTAACCGGAGGATTTTTTCAAGGAAATCAAATGAGATGAAGGAACATTTGATCAGGTTACCTATTGTCTTATTTGTAAAATGAATGTAAATTTAAATGCCGGCTCATTTAATGGGTCGTTTCAAAAGTTAATTGTCTCCTGGTGGTATAAGCGAGTATGAACCACCCGTTCCCATCCCGAACACGGAAGTGAAACTACTCAGCACTGACGATACTGCGCTGGCAACGGCGTGGGAAAATAGGCCGCTGCCAGGGGGCTTTTTTGCTTCAACGTCATCTCCTGACCTCAAATTTGGATAGTCTAAATATACCTAGTTGAACCTAAAAATGTGCACCGGCTTTACCTTCGTAGGGTGTATTACATATAATTGGTGTGGTTGTACAAGCCAAATTATGCCCGATGGAAGTAACGGATGCCACCTGAAACTCAAGATAATTCCCCACAAGATATGCAGCAGCTATTAGAAGAGATGGATTTTAAGATCCTAAGGAGAGGTGAAGTGGTCGAAGGATCGATCATGAGGGTGGATTCTGATGGTATTTTTCTTGACATAGGACATAAAGAAGAAGGTTTTGTTCCTATGGGCGAGATGAAAACAATCAATAAAGAGGAGTTGGCACTGCTGAGTGAAGGGGATTCCCTTATTGCCTTCGTTATGCGACCCGATTCTCAAGATGGACCTATACTTTCTGTGGACCGTGCAAGGGGAGAAGAAGGGTGGCGAGACATACAGAAATTGATGGATGAAGATCAGCCAGTGGAAGGGGTTATAGTTGGATTCAACCGGGGAGGCTGTATTTTAGAGGTCGCCAATGTTCAAGGCTTTGTTCCCATGTCACAGCTGATAACAATCGCTAGAGATGTTTTTAAACAAGAAGTCACAGAGTCAGGTGAACCAGCTGTTTCTGACGAATCCATCGGGAAAGATTTGATTGGTAACACTCTTACGGTAAAAGTTCTTGAAGTCAACAGATCAAGGAATAGAGCTATTTTCTCAGAACGCTCTGCCTTGCAGGAACAAAGAGATGAACAGAAGGCTGAACTTATCCAAAAGCTGGATGAAGGTGAGGTCAGGAAAGGTGTAGTAACTGGAATAAGTAATTTTGGGGCCTTTGTGGATCTCGGAGGAGCCGATGGCCTTATCCATATTTCGGAAATGTCATGGAGTATGGTCGAGTCGCCAGAGGATTTGGTCAAAGTTGGGGAAGAGCTAGACGTCTATGTCCTCAGGATAGATAGAGAAACCATGAAGATAGCTCTTAGCCTTCGGAGACTACAACCGGAGCCTTGGGAGACCATTTTTGAAAGATATCAGGTTGGCGATGTTGTAGACGCGAAAGTGACTAAGATAGCCAATTTTGGTGCTTTTGCTCGGCTAGAAGACTCCATAGAGGGCTTGATCCACATAACTGAATTGACTGATGCGGTTATCACAGACCCTAATGAAGTTGTTAGTGAAGGGCAGGATATCAAAGTAAAGATTCTTAAAATTGAAATGGAAAGGAAAAGGCTTGGCTTAAGCTTAAAACAAACCACAGAATCGCTCGCTCCAGAAGGTTACACCGTAGCGGCAGAAGCACCGCTTGAAGAAGAATCAAGTTTGGCGGAAATTGACACTGATGTTACTGGTGATGATGTTGTTACTGCGGTAGAGGAAGTTGTAAAGGAAGCAAGTATAGAGTTGGATGAGGATGCTACAGGTGATGATAACGATGAGCAAACAGTAGACGAGGAACAGGGCGAATTAGAGGAACCTACTGACGAAAAATAAAAATAGCTGTATAGGAGCCGATTTATATGGCAAGTAGATTTGAAAAATTTTCAGAGAGGGCTAGAAGGGTTTTGTCGTTGGCTCAGGAAGAGGCCCAAAGGTTCAATCACAACTATATTGGCACTGAGCATATTCTTCTCGGGCTGGTAAGGGAGAATGAGGGTACTGCGGCAAAAGTTCTTGGTGGCTTAGGTATAGAACTGAATAAAATCAGATCAGCCGTAGAGTTCATTATTGGCAAAGGCGATACAGCAGCTAGTGGGGAGATTGGCCTCACCCCGAGGGCAAAAAAGGTTATAGAGCTGGCAGTGGATGAGGCGCGCAGGTTGAACCATCACTACATTGGGACTGAACATTTGTTAATTGGGCTAATGCGGGAAGGGGAGGGAGTTGCTGCGGGTGTGTTAGAGAGCTTAGGGGTGACATTAGACAAAGTCAGAGGTGAAACTAACTCTATCCTCAACAAAGGAGGGAGAGCATCAAAGTCAAGGACTTCTGGAAAAACAAATACCAAAACTCCAACTTTAGATCAGTTAGGCGTGGACTTAACTGAGAAAGCTAATGATGGTGGGCTCGATCCGACGGTTGGGAGAGAAAAAGAAATCGAAAGAGTCACCCAAATACTTAGTCGTCGAACTAAAAACAACCCTGTTTTAATTGGTGAACCCGGAGTGGGTAAAACCGCGATCGTAGAGGCCCTTGCCCAGCGTATTGCATCTGGTGATGTACCAGGAACTTTACAGGGTAAGCGCCTTGTGACTCTCGATATGGGTTCTCTGGTCGCCGGTACAAAATACAGAGGAGAATTCGAAGAGAGGTTGAAAAAGGTTATCGAAGAGATAAAAGGTGCCGGCAATTGTGTGCTGTTTATAGATGAGATACACACAATGGTTGGGGCTGGGGCAGCAGAGGGTGCCGTGGATGCGGCTAATATTTTGAAACCCTCTCTTGCTAGGGGAGAGATGCAAACAATAGGCGCTACCACCTTGGATGACTATAGAAAATATGTTGAGAGAGATCCTGCTCTTGAGAGGCGTTTCCAGCCGGTCAGAGTTGAGGAACCAAGCGTAGATGAAACTGTTGAAATACTCCGTGGGGTGAAGGAAAAATATGAAGAGCATCACCAGCTTGAGATAACAGACGCTGCCATCCAGTCGGCAGCGAGTTTGGCCTCCAGATTTATTGCTGATAGGTTCTTGCCTGACAAGGCTATTGACTTAATTGATGAGGCATCGTCTAGGGTGCGTATACATCACAGCACGACCCCATTGTCGGTTAAAGAAGCATCTCAGCTGCTCGACAGCGTTAGAAAAGAGAAGGATGATGCCATCTCCGGAAGACAATATGAGCACGCTGCGGAATTGAGGGATCGTGAGGTATCACTCTCTGAGAAACTTGAAAGTATTACGAAGGAATGGGAAGAAGAAAAAGGTGACCAACAGCCTATTGTAGCGGAAGAAAACATCGAAGAAGTAGTCAGCATGTGGACTGGGATTCCTGTGACGAGATTGGCGGCTGCTGAAAGTGAAAGACTTATAAACATGGAAGAAGAGCTTCATAAAAATGTCATAGGCCAAGGGGAGGCCATAGAAGTCGTATCAAAGGCGGTCAGAAGAGCAAGGTCTGGGTTGAAAAATCCAAAAAGACCAACTGGAGCCTTCATATTTCTTGGACCGACTGGGGTAGGGAAGACCTATATTGTAAAAAAACTGGCAGAGTTTCTGTTTGGAAACGAAGACTCAATGATCAGGCTTGATATGTCTGAGTTCATGGAACGCCATGCGGTCGCCAGGCTTGTTGGAGCCCCTCCAGGTTACATAGGTTATGACGAAGGAGGGCAGCTCACTGAAGCAGTGCGGAGGAAATCATACAGTGTAATCTTACTCGACGAGATAGAGAAGGCGCACCCTGAAGTTTTTAATATATTGCTACAAATATTCGATGATGGCCATCTAACTGACTCAAAAGGCCGAAAAGTCGATTTCCGAAATACAATCATCGTCATGACTAGCAACATTGGGTCCGATCTCATCCGTCAGGATCGATCACTCGGCTTTAATGCCAGGACGGAAGGTTCTCAGGATGAAGAGATAGCCTATACCAGGATGAAAGATAACGTCCTTGATGAAGTGAAACATTTCTTCAGGCCCGAATTTCTGAATAGGATTGATGGTACGGTCGTCTTCCACGCTTTGAGTAGGGATCACATGGAAGACATCGTTAACATATTGATGCAGGAAGTTTCGAGCAATTTGCTCGAAAAAGGGATATCTCTCGAAGTTTCAGATTCTGCACGAGAGTGGTTAGCAGAGGAAGGATACGATCCAACTTTTGGTGCAAGGCCTCTGAGGAGGCTTATTCAAGATACTGTTGAAGACAAATTATCTGACGCAATATTGGCAGGTGAAATAGGACCGGCGGATACAGCGATAATTGACCTTAATGGGGATAACATCGTCATTAAAACTGAGACTCCCGCCTCCCTTACTTCCTCTTCGGTATAGCTAAGATTGGCCTTGGATTGAAAATGGGGAGACCTGTTTGAAAGCAGCATATGTGAATGCGATAGGTGGGGCCAGTGGTGACATGCTGCTCGCTTCCTTGGTTGATTGCGGTCTGGATATCGGTGCCTTATCGTCCGCCCTCACCATGATTGGAGCTTCAGGGTTTCAATTGGAACCTCGTAAAGAGGATCGCCAAGGAGTCACTGGGACATATTTGGACGTACGTATAGACCAAACTGACAATTACAGGAGAACCCCATCTGAATTTATAGATATCTTGAAAGATGCTCCGATGTCAGAAGATTCAAAGTCTAGATGCATAGATGTGTTTCATTTGATTGGGGAGGCTGAAGGAGCCTTACATGGAGAGGATCCCGGTAAAGTACATCTTCATGAACTGGGAACGGTAGATACACTCGTTGACGTTGTAGGGGTAATTTTGGGGTTGGAGATGATGTCTATAGAAAAGGTATATTGCTCTCCGTTGCCCACAGGGTCTGGTACAGTAAATACTCAGCATGGAGTGCTTCCAGTACCTGCTCCGGCGACTGCTTATATGATGGCTGCTAAAGATATACCTTGTTACCCCCCCCCACCACACATGCCCTCCACAGGAGAAATGGTTACTCCCACTGGAATGGCCTTATTAGCTAGCGTAGCTGATTTCTCTCAACCAGTCATGAATATAAATACCATTGGATATGGTTTAGGAACACGTAACCCCACAAACTATCCGAATGTTTTATCTTTTTGGATTGGAGAATGCGGAGCTTCAGAAAATGATAACGAGATTATTTTATTGGAGACGAATCTTGATGACACCACTGGTGAGACTTTAGGTTATGTTCAAGAAAACCTTTTAAAAATGGGAGCTAGAGATGTTTGGTTTACTCCAATCCAAATGAAAAAAAATAGACCAGGAATTACTTTGTCCTGTTTAATAAACGGGTCTGATAAAACTAAAATGGTAGATTTTATTTTGCTTGAAACCTCGACATTAGGAATAAGGGTTAGATCTGTCGAAAGAATTGAAGCTGATAGGTCTATTGAGAATTTTGAGTCATCGCTTGGGCAGGTGGGAGTTAAATTGAAGAAGAAAGATGGGGTAATTGTGGGGGTGTCACCGGAATATGAGGATTGTAAAAAAGTATCCTTGGGATTGGATATACCTCTCCAAAGAGTCTCCGCTCTAGTCCGGCAGGAGGCTGAGAATATTTATCTCCGAGATGATTATGAAAATACCAATAAAGATTAGCTGATTATGTTGACCATTTGTTTGTTTAACTAGTACAATTTCTTGATTCGACTTGTGGTGGTATGAGCTTATGCTTGAGTTGGATGCTGGTATGGCAGCCCAACCAACTTTCCTATGTTAAACTGAAATGCGGTCTAATGGAGGGTTGGGAGAGTGGTTAAATCCACCAGACTGTAAATCTGGCG
>CEUY01205227.1_pt1 | contig 10432 bp, 8 predicted proteins | sample 361481 | NCBI WGS metagenome assembly CEUY01 (sample SAMEA2622737, study PRJEB7988) | marine metagenome | isolation source: saline water (ENVO:00002010), including
TGGCTCGCATTTCAGGTAAAACTCGACTTTGATCACCTATTCACGACAAGGCGCAGGATCGTATAATTCCACGTGATTTTTTTCGCTTATATGGTCAAAAAGCAACTGACCACATCATCCGAGGAGCTTCTTTAGATGACCTACATCATCGCCAAGGACTGTGTTGACACGATGGATGGCGCGTGCGTGGACGTTTGTCCTGTCGACTGTATCTACTCGAAACCTGGCGACAATCAGCTATTTATCAACCCAGATGAGTGCATCGACTGTGCCGCTTGCGAGCCAGTATGCCCAGTCAATGCAATCTTCCCAGAAGATCAAGTTCCGGACGACCAACAAGAATTCATTAATCTTAACTACGACTATGACTATGATTCTTCAGAACCCGGAGCAAACGCCTAGCAGATAAACCAAAAAACCATTAAGCGATCGAGTCAAGCGCCTGGTCAATCGGCATCTTGATTGTCGTAAAAATGGGAATTTCGTTTAACGTGTACTGTGCTGCAGGCACCTCGCGAAGATCCATCACAAGCGAAGTGAATTCAGATGGATCGTCCATCTCAAAGCTAAGAACGAACTCTGTATCATCCAGACCGAAAGCATATGAAGTATTAATTTTCACCATCGGATAATTCTTACCCACTCGAAAATGATCGTTCATCATATCCTGTCGCTCTTTCTGCAAAAGACCGTACCATGGACGAGTCTTGGTCATCGGATAAACAATCATGTACTTATAATCGTCCTTAAGCTTAGGAACTCCGCCACCATGCTTATACCGACTCTTACGCCGGATAGATAAATACGAATATGACTGCTGGAGATAGCTACCCAACAAAGATTGATTTATGTCACGAGACAATGCGTGAAACGTCTCAAGTGTTTTAGAGTTCTGTATCAACATAAAATCAGCATCTGACCGTGTGCCAACGGTACTGTATGTACTGACGAGATGCTCGCTAGAATTAGAAGCGATAAGTTCAATGAATTCCTTTTTAGCTTTTACTTTTTCATTTGTAGCTATTCTTCGGAATTCAGAATCAAGCTTATATAAATTGATTTTTAAAAAATTATCGTACTCAATCTCAGGCATTTTTTATTTTTTAAGGAAACCAAGGTATAAACACGTAATTAAGTTTAAATGCTCAGACGAGTATAGCAACGCTTCACTAAACCAATACTAAATTTTGTTGGTCGATCAGAAGTAAAAATAGTGATGTCTTTCACTACTTTAAAAATATTTCCTGCATCCAAATGAGTTCAGGCACAATAACTAAAAAAGTTTTTGATAGCAATAATTTCAGTGAATCGCGCAGTTAAACCGCACATTCGCCTTCGCCACGCTCCAACTTGTATATGACGGTCTTACCCCAATCCATATAGCTATGGATATTCTCCCTATTCAATGGTCCTAAATCGGTCTTCATCTCACCAAACTTCTCCTCAAACACATCCACACCGACGCGCTCAATATAATCGGCGAACTCTTCACCAGAGTTCCGTTGCTCTACATAAGTGTCCAACACAATTTTCAGCGCCTCAGGAGCACGTTTAGCAGGAATACGTGCCCTAACACGTTCCCCTATCTTAGTACCAGCATCCTCATTCGAACGACCTCCAAGGAACAATTCGTATGCTGGTACCTGCCCTCCTGGACCTTTTACAACAGCTCCGTGGAAGCCGATACTCGCAATGTGATGTTGCCCACATGAATTAGGACAGCCGCTTGCTTTGATATGCATTTTCTCGACCAACGAATCAAATTCACCCATACCATCCAGAGTTTCACCGAGAACTTTATTAAGTCCCATAGACGACGTAATTCCAAGCTTGCATGAGTCAGTACCTGGACATGTAACAACGTCCCGAATGGTTTCTCGTCCAGCTGCGCTGAATCCAATAGCTCCGAGAGCTAGATAAATGTCATAAAGCGACTCGTTCCTAACCCATCGATACACAATGTTCTGTTGTTGATCGAATCTAGCCCGGCTACCGGCATACTTTCTAGATACATCGGCAAGCTGGGACCACTGATTAGAATAGATATCACCACGTTCTATCCGAACGTAAACCATACTGAAGCCATCCTGTCGCTGCGCTTCAACATTAGTTCGTTTCCAATTATCGTAGACCGGATCATCAACAGGTTCAGAAGTAAAATCTACAGGCACATTAGGTGCGTCAGCTTCCTCATCGTCTATGTACATCAAAGACTCTAGGTCGAAAGCCTTTTTGGCCCAATCTCCCTTTAACTCTTCATCAACCATTTCCCGGAACTTGTCGATTCCTAGACGAGCAATTGTGAACTTAATCCGCGCCTTAGCAATACTTTTTCTCTCTTCGTCCTGTCGATTGAAAATCCTTAGTACCGCCTCGCAGTTCTTGAGAAAATCCTCAACTGGAACAAATTCCCGAAGAGTCTCAGCCATCATTGGCCGTGTTGAAAGCCCTCCTCCAACGACAATTTTGAACCCGCGCTTCCCGTCTCTAATGCGAGCCAACATTCCAACATCGTGCATCAAAATCATTGCTTCATCTTTTTCAGAACTCGAAAACGCCACCTTGGACTTACGGGGCATATTCTGAGTGGTTGGATGTCGTAGGAAGTAACGGGCGTATGCCGCAGCGTACGGAGTTACATCGAACACTTCATCCTTAGACACACCTGCCGATGGAGCTGCAACTACGTTACGTACGACGTTTCCACACGCTTCTCTGGTAGTCATACCGGCATCGCCGAGCATACGCAGCAAATCAGTAGTATCGGCAAGAGGGACATGGTGATACTGGACATTCTCTCGAGTCGTTAAATGTCCCTTTTTTAAGGGAGCAAATTTCTCAGACGCTTGACCAAGAACGTCCATCTGATCAGCAGTAACTCCACCAAAAGGAAGCTTAACTCGTATCATCTGCCTATCAGGTTGACGTTGCCCATATACACCCTGTCGGAGACGAAAGCGCAAGAACTCAACTTCATCTTTATTACCTGATTGAAATAGTTTGACTTGATCCTCAAAATTAGCAATCTCTGGACCGTCAATTCTGAGTACATGAGCACCATCTGGATCTGGAATCCAATCTTTCTTATCTAGCCTTCCAGTTGTCAACGTACTAGTTCCTTATTTGGTTTGCTAAATCAGTTTCAAACTCAACAATAATTTTTGAAAAAAAGAGCCTGCCATCTGTAACGCTGGCAGGCTCTTATCAATATCACACAATTAAACAGCCCTAGTCAGCGGGATGTACAACAGTAAATAATTTGAAAGTAAACAATATTCATAATTAAAGCGCAATTCTAGCACTAACATGGAAGGTGTGGTTAGACACAGAATAACAATTCGACCGCATGTGACTATTGCATAAGATAGCCACAAAGAACAACATAGTGACAAATGATCTACAGTAATGAACTAAAGCTGAGAAATCATTTCTCAGTCGAGGAGCATCTAAATTGGCCAACGCTAGAAAACTAGATGGAATTCACTTCATGCTGCCAACGCCCTTTGATAGCAATGGCGATTTAGATTGCGATTCTTTCTCTCGCCTAGTTGGAGCAGCGCGTTCGGCTGGTTGCACAGGGGTAGTAACTCTGGGAGTGATGGGAGAAGCTCAACGTTTATTGGACAAAGAGCGGAAACCTATTGTGGATGCAGTGGTGGCAGCTGCAGGCAGTGACCTAACCGTAACCGTGGGAGCTAGTGCGGAAAGTAACCGGACACTATCCGAACGTATAAAACATGCCCAGTCTGCTGGAGCTACGGCTGTCATGATTGCTCCATCAAAACTAGCTAAACCTAATTCCAACGCTACATACCAGTATTACGCATCAGCACAAGAAGTTACTAATGTTCCTTTAGTTGTACAGGATCTTCCTGATCAAACGGGAGTTCATCTTGACCCAGCATTCATCGCAAAACTTCATAGAGAGCTTCCTGATGCGAAGTACCTAAAACTTGAAGATCCACCAACCCCTCAAAAAGTCACAAAAGTAATTGATGCAACTCAAAAATCTATGGGTATTTTTGGTGGACTAGGTGGAGCGTTCTTGTATGAAGAACTACAACGAGGCGCCATTGGAACAATGACCGGATTCGCCTATCCAGAAGTACTAGTCGCTATTCACAAATACATTACAAATGGTAATAAAGAAAGAGCGCGAGAAATCTTTTATAAGTGGATCCCACTTATTCGTTATGAAAACTCCGCAGGTATCGGGCTTGCAATCCGTAAAGAAATTATGAAGATACGTGGATTCATCAAAACTGCTTATGTACGCCCACCTACACCCAATATAGGAGATGATACGAGAACGGAACTGAAAGATCTCATGAAATGTATGGACCTCGGTGTCGATGCTCTTTGAACAACTACTAATCAACTTAAGTTACGTTAAGCTCAAGCTAACACCCAAGCAGCCGCGACCAGTCTTAGTCTAGACTTAAGTAGTAATGGCCAAAGAACTTGAACAATCACACATAAGCGATAAGCACTTCTGCGCACATTGCGGAACTGAAAATGCAATGATCGACTACGCTTGCATAAGATGTGGAGAAAGATTAGTCCAAGTTACATCTGAAACGGAATCTCCGCTCGGCTTGGTATCTTGCACTGAATGCGAAAACACCAACAACCCACACGCTGCATACTGCTGGTTTTGCGGGACAGAAATTTCTGGTAACGCCGCGATCGAAGCATTAAACCCTAAATCAGTATCTGGGGGACAAGTGAATAGCGTCGAATCCCACAAAATATATCGACCTGAACTTAACCCGGTGTCAACTACCGGGAATGAACGAAGCGCATCAGGATCGAAAGACCTTGAAACCAACGACACGGATCAAATAGTTGACAATTGGTCGGAAATAGAAAACACATCGGGGCAACGGGAAGGGTCAGTACCACCAGAAATAAAAGGATGGAACTGGGCAGCTTTCCTAATGCCTGCGGTCTGGGGTCTTTTCTCAGGAGTGCCAATCGCAGCAGCCTTATGGGCAGCAGTATTCCTACCAGCACCATTTGGCCAGATAGTTCTTTTGATTGGAGCCGTATTTCTGGGATTTAAAGGTAATGAATTTGCTTGGCGCGGTAAAAAATGGGAGTCCATAGATCAGTTCACCAAAACGCAAAAAAAATGGGGTACATGGGCGGTCAGAATTTCATTAGCATTTTTAATATTAGCACTCATATATGCTCGGTCAGTAGACTAAATCTGCTTGTAAATTCACCCTCTACCCAAGTAATTATTAAACAACTTCATTGGAATCAGATTTAGGGGCACCAAACTCAGGACGAGGCACCCAACCCCATCTGTATGAATGCTGCTCTAACAGCCTCGTAAACTGTCTTTGAAAATCATCTGACTGAATTTGAGGGGTTGTCATAATTACAGCGTTTTCACCATCATCATAATATCGCCTCCGCAAGCCAACTTTATGAAACCCGTATTTTAAATAAAGCTCAATTGCTGGCTCGTTTGACTGACGAACTTCGAGCGTAACTATGCGAGCCCCTCTCGCCACGGCATGTTCCAATGCACTAATGATTAGTTGCTCGCCAATTCCTTTCCTACGATCTTTATCACGCAAGGCGATCATCACAACATGTGTTTCATCTAAAACAAACCATAGGCCTATAAATCCAGCAATATAATCTCCGGGCAACTTAGGTTTAGTAACTTTGTCAAGAAAATTACGATAAAAATTTCTTTTTATGCGAGCTAATAAGCTGTCATATGCTTTCTGAGACTGAGTCGATATCGAATAACGACGACCAAGTTCGCGCTCTTCCGGAAGCCAGTCTCTTACCGCTGCCAAATAAACAGCGTTTTCACGAACCAAGTCTCTATCAATCCGAACAAAGGTGGATGTTCCTTGGAACGCTTCTCTTTCAATACTTTCAAGCATCTGTACATCATCGCGGTCAGCCTGACGAATTGAAAATTCGTTCTTGGACGTGACCTTATGAGACACGTCTATATTGCTTTCAAAAGGATCGGATAAAACACCATCCGGATCGGAACGGTTCATTACTGCTCACAATAGATTGATAGATTGATTCAATTGATAAATAAGGATAAGCCGAATCTATTACCCCTCTCAATTGGCATAAGTATGAGTTTAGCGTGATTGAAGGTTCAGCCTACAACAGTCGTCAAAATACGCAAAAAAAATTATGGGCACAGATTCAACACCTGCGCGATCCTTGATAGTCGCAAAAAACCAGTCTGGAGGAAATGTCACGGTCATAAGCCCTGCCAAACCCATAGGAACCGCAGCCGGAACAACAGCGAGACCAGCTGCTGATACCAATTCTGCAGGCGTATTTATTCGTATCACCAAGATGTCTCTAAAATATAAGTGGCGTCTCACGTTCGGCTTGATCGCTATTTTCCTTGTGTCTGGTTTTCAACTGGCGATCCCCATACTTATCGGCTCCGCAGTTGACGCCGCTAGAAGTCTCGACGAAAGCACCGTAGAAATAGCGAATCCTGCGGTTGTCAAATTGATCAATGGAACCGTAAACATTGTTGGCGAAGGTTCTAACCCAGCCAGAACGGCGCTAATCGTTATTGCATTGTATTTATTTACAGCGTCAATCGGACGTGGACTTTCAGCTATGTTTCAAAGCTATATGGGTGAGTCAATAGGACAGCACATCGGCTATGAGTTACGAATGCTGTACTACGAGAAACTACAACGCCTTTCATTCAGTTATCACGCAGGAGTTCATACTGGTGATCTGATCACACGTGGCATTATCGATGTCGAAGGTGTTCGCATGTTCGTTCAAACAGCACTTCTGCGAACCGTGTTTTTGACAGTATTAATTGGAACCGGTATGTATCTGATGCTAAGTGAAGACTTAGTTCTGGGATTAATCAGCTTAAGCTTCGTACCATTCGTGGCTTGGCGAGCCACGTCCGCTCGTCTGAAACTTCGATCCAATTGGTATCAACTACAAGAACGGCTTTCTGCCCTTACGAAAGTTATGGACGAAAATCTCGGAGGAATAAGAGTAGTCAGGGCATTTGCGTCCCAAGAGTATGAGTTGAAAAAATTCACACAAGCCTCAGATGAAACGTTGAAGCTCGCAAATGTGCAAGTTGGCATACGAGCATCCAATATCTCGTTGATGGGAGTTGCATTCATGCTGTCAATGACTGCAGTCCTATGGGTCGGAGGCATTAAGGTAATAGAGGGGACGTTAACTCCTGGTGAGTTGACTCAGTTCATTGCCTTTATGGGTATCCTACTCGAACCGGTGCGTCAAATCGGAATGATGGTGAATGGCTATGCACGCGGATCAGCAACCGGTGGTCGCCTGTTCCAAGTATTAGATTTGGATCCGGAGATTAAAGACAAACCTGACGCCCAAGAACTGAAGTTATCAAATGGAACGCTCGAATTTCACAACGTCAAGTTCGGATATGAAAACGACAACACGCTAGATGGAATTTCATTCAAGGTTGAGCCAGGTCATACAGTCGGTATCGTAGGACCGCCTGGCAGTGGAAAATCAACCATCGCTCATCTTGTCCCCAGATTTTATGATCCTACTGAGGGTCATATAACAGTAGATGGACAGGATCTACGTGATGTCACGCTAGATTCGCTCCGACAGGTGGTTGGAGTGGTTGAGCAGGACACTTTCCTTTTCACCGCATCAATTGAACACAATGTCGCTTACGGAGACCCATGGGCGCCAGATGACCGAGTGGAATCCGCCACCAATTACGCCCAACTTGCGGATTACATCGAACGCCTACCAAACGGATATAACACAATGATAGGTGAAAGAGGTGTATCACTATCAGGCGGGCAACGCCAAAGGCTGTCTATAGCCCGAGCCATGCTTTTAAAACCTAGAGTTATCGTCTTCGATGATTCAACAGCAGCAATAGATGCTGCAACCGAACAACGCATACGAGCTGCGCTGACCGATGTCACGAAAGACCGGACCACCATAATCATCTCACACCGACTCAGTTCGCTAATGCACGCCGATGAGATTCTGTTTATTGATCAAGGAAGAGTCATTGAACGTGGCACTCACGAAAACCTGCTCGCCATTGGCGGCCACTACAGCGATCTTTATGAACTTCAAATACGACCCGCCGATGCAGGAATTTCATCATGGTAAATTACAAGCACGAAAGAAGTCATGAAATCCCTCCTAAGGCCTCAGTCAAGGTAGGACCTACCATAGACGAAGAGGTTTTCGGCGCTGCGTTTAGTGGGCATGTTGTCAGACGATTCATTAAATATGTTGCAGCATATAAAGTCCTGCTCTGGATAGCGATTATCGCAGTACTAGTCTTCACAATAAGTTCTATTGCCATACCTTTGATCGTGAAAAACATATTTGATGATGCCCTCAGCATTGAGACAATGTCACGTTCAAAATTAGCAACAATGATTGTTGTTTTTCTCGGCGCGATAGGGTTCAACTTCGTATCCAATTACCTGCAAGAATTAATTGTCGGCCGGGTTGCCGAACGGATACTGATAGATATGCGCAGAGCTATGTATACACACTTGCAGTCCGTCTCACTGTCATTCATGGACAAAACCGAAATCGGAAAATTGATGGCTAGACTTCAGGGGGATGTAGCAGCGCTTCAAGAATTCCTACAAACAGCGGTTTTCGCAATTGGTGATTTAGTTTTAATTATAGGAATTATTGGAGCGATGATCTGGTTAGACTGGCGCTTAGGGGTAATGACCCTGTCGGTAGTGCCAATCCTATTGATCATACGGATAGTATGGCTTCCCTATGCGCGGAAAGCATTTCTTCGAGCACGTGTAACGTCGTCAATAGTAAGTGGTGCACTCGCAGAAAACATCAATGGTATCCGTGCGGTGCAAGGAATGTCGAGGGAATACACAAATTACGACCTTTTCGATATACGTGCTAGCGATAACCTTAAAGCGGCAAAACGAGCATCGAAACTCGGTGTGATGATGCTCCCAATAGTAGATACGCTTACAGGAGCGTCCATGGCAATTATCGTAATCATCGGTGGATTCTTTGTGCTAGGTGGTTCGATTGAAGTCGGCGTAATGGTCGCCTTTATTTTATTTGTGCAGCGTTTCTTTGATCCTATCCGAGCACTAACGATGCACTACAACGTCCTTCAAAGAGCTATGGCGTCCGGTGAACGAATCTTCGAAGTAATTGACGTTCCGGTTGACATCAAAGATAAACCTGGTGCAGTCGATCTAAATGAAATTGATGGTTCGATCAAATTTGAAAATGTCACCTTTGGTTATCTTCCTGATCAGCCAATATTGAAGAAAATTAACTTTGAAGTTAAACCAGGCGAAACTGTGGCACTAGTTGGGCCTACTGGCTCAGGCAAAACCTCAACAACCGCTTTAGTTCATCGCTTCTACGATATATGGGAAGGGTCTGTGCAAGTTGGTGGTCACGATGTACGTGACGTAACACAGAAATCGCTAGGCAAACATGTGTCAATGGTTTTGCAAGAACCATTCCTTTTTTCTGGAACAATCTACGACAACATACGTTACGCCAAACATAATGTAACCCGTGAAGAAGTAGTCTCAGCAGCGCAAGCGGTCGGTGCACATGAGTTCATTATGAAACTACCCAACGGATATGACACGGACCTAGAACAACGTGGGGGAAACTTATCACTGGGTCAGCGTCAATTAATTTCTTTTGCAAGAGCAATTGTTGCCGACGCGAAAATCTTAGTTCTTGATGAAGCGACAGCGAGTATAGATTCATACACGGAAATGTTAATACAGCAGGCATTAGCAAGACTGATGGAAGGTCGCACAGGGATGGTGATAGCTCACCGCCTTGCAACAATTCGTGGTGCCGACAGGATTATCGTCTTACAGGATGGAGAAATCATTGAGATGGGCAATCATGATGAGCTGATAAAGAAAGAAGGACTATATTTTCGCCTATATTCAATGAATTATGCTTCTTTTGATGACATCCCAGATGAACTCATTGCTCAAGCCACCAAAGACTCAGGTCACACTGCGACTTAGATGCGATAAACATCGATCTACAGTAATTTTCCTTGCCCTGAGGAACTGTCAGAATTCGCTAGCAAACCTAAGTGAGCGTACCCTTCGGGGGTTGACCGACGCCCTTGTGGCGTCCTAACAATAAAACCAACTTTCAGTAAAAAAGGCTCCACTACGTCTTCGAGTGTTTGCTGATCTTCATTTATCGTCGCCGCTAGCGCCTGTATACCAGCCGGTCCGCCCTGATAATTCTTGGAAAGAGTAGTCAGATACAACCGGTCGAGCCTGTCCAATCCAAGTGAATCAACCCCTTCAATCTCTAACGCCTGTGATGCAACTATAGATGTTACGATCCCAGATTTTCTCACCTCAGCAAAGTCCCGTACTCGGCGCAATAATCTATTAGAAATTCTAGGAGTCCCTCTAGAACG
>CEUY01203833.1_pt1 | contig 10409 bp, 11 predicted proteins | sample 361481 | NCBI WGS metagenome assembly CEUY01 (sample SAMEA2622737, study PRJEB7988) | marine metagenome | isolation source: saline water (ENVO:00002010), including
ATTCCTACTAGTGTTTTAGAAGAAGTAAAAGAAGAGTTATTGGATTGGAAAGGAAAAGGGATTTCGGTAATGGAAATCAGCCATAGGAGTGAAGAGTATAAAGAAATAGCATATGAAGCAGAAAAAGATTTTAGAGATTTACTGAATCTAACTAGTGCTTACTCAGTGTTGTTTACTCATGGGGGTGCAACTTTACAAAACTCAGCTATACCTTTAAATCTGTCTAGCCCAAAAGAAGAAGTTAGTTATGTAAACTCAGGTCATTGGGCAAATAGATCTATTAAGGAAGCTAGAAAATACACAAAAGTAAATATTGCAGCAAGTTCAGAAGATTCTAATTATTCTTTTTTTCCTCCTCAATCAACATGGAAGTTATCAGACAAGCATAGGTATGTTCATATAACTCCAAATGAGACAATTGGAGGGATTGCATTACGAAGTGTACAAAAAGAGGAAATACCTGTTGTTGCCGACTTTTCTTCAAGTATTCTGTCTGAACATATTAATCTTGAGTCTTTTGATCTTTTATACGGTGGTGCTCAAAAAAATATAGGCCCAGCTGGTTTAGGGTTTGTGATAATTAAAAAGGAATTATTAGGTTCCGCACAAGACATAGTACCCTCTCCAATGAATTATCATGTATTAGACGAAAGTTCTTCGATGTACAACACTCCTCCTACTTTCTCTTGGTATGTAGCTGGAAAGGTTTTCAAGTGGCTTAAAAGCAAAGGAGGAGTTAAAGCCATTGGTCAAATTAATCAGAAAAAGGCAAAAAAATTATACGAATTTATAGATAGGTCCAGTTTATATTCAAATGAGATTGAAAAATCCTCTAGATCAATTATGAACATTCCCTTCTTATTAGAAAAAGAAGAATTAAATTCAAAATTTTTATTAGATTCTTCAAATGAAGGATTATTGGCTTTAAAAGGGCACAGATCAGTAGGAGGTATGAGAGCTAGCATTTACAATGCGATGCCTGAAGAAGGAGTGAATGCTCTTATAGATTTTATGACACTCTTTGAACGAGACAACCTATAGTGTTATGTCTAAAAAAAATGAATTAGAAAAGATCAGAAAGAAGATTGATGAAATAGATGCAGAAATTCTGCAATTACTTAATCAAAGATCTTCTATGGCAATTGAAGCTGGAAAAAATAAAGAATCAGAATTAATTTATAAGCCTGAAAGAGAAGCCTTAATTATTAAAAGGTTAAAAGGTATTAATAAAGGTCCATTGAGCAATAAACAAGTTCTTAATATATATAGAGAAATTATCTCGAGCTGTAGGGCACAAGAAAAATTATTGGATATAGCCTTTCTCGGACCAGAAGGGACTTTTTCAGAGTCAGCTGTAAAGGAGAAGTTTGGAAGTTCAGTTAACAAGATTTCGTCTAAGAGCATTGAGGAGGTCTTTTTATCGGTGAGTGAAAGAAAAAGTGATTACGGAATAGTTCCTATAGAAAATTCCACCGAAGGTACTGTCAATATAACTTTGGATTGTTTAGCAAACTTTGATGTAAAAATATGCGGAGAGTTAGAAATGTTAATTCACCACAGTTTAATGGGACTAGACCAAGCTCTCCCAAAGAAAGGCTTTGCAATTCATGCACATCAGCAGACTTTTGCTCAATGTAAAAAATGGTTAGATTCGTATTGCCCAGAAGTAGAGAGGGTTGTTGTATCAAGTAATGCCAAAGCAGCAGAAAACGCAAAAAAAGATTCTAAGATTCTAGCAATTGCTGGTTCTTTAGCAGCCGACCAATATGGTTTAGAAATAATCCAAAACAATATTGAAGATTATTCTAAGAATACAACCAGGTTTATATCTATTGGCTTGCAAGAAGTAGCTAGTACTGGCCAAGATAAGACATCATTGATTGTTACTACAAAGAATGAATCAGGGGCACTTTATAACCTTTTGAAACCAATAAAAAGAAATGGATTGAATCTCACTCACATCACTTACAGACCTTCAAGAAAAGATAACTGGAATTACTCCTTCTTTTTTGATTTTGAAGGTCATAAGGACAATCAAGAAGTTGAGAGGCTGCTTGAAGAGCTTTCCAAAACGGAAGCTGAGATTAAGGTATTAGGTTCCTATCCAAAAGCAGAGAGTTAAAGTGAACCAAGGTATTGAAGATCTAATCAATTCTGGAATAAGAGGACTTACTCCATATGAACCTGGAAAACCGATTGAAGAATTAGAAAGAGAATATGGGATTAAAAACGCAGTTAAGCTTGCAAGCAATGAGAGCCCTCTTGGACCTAGTCCAACAGTTTTTAAAGCACTGAAGGAAGTTATTTCTGGAGTAAATCGTTATCCTGATGGAAATGGATTTAGTTTAAAAGGGGCTTTATGCAAAAAATTTTCTTTGGATAAAGACTGTATAACTTTAGGTAATGGGTCGAATGATATTATAGAGTTTGTTGCAAGGTGTTTTCTTTCTCCTGATGATAACGCAATATATTCTAAGCATGCTTTTGCTGTTTATCCGCTTGTAATTCAGTCTCTTGGTGCAGAAGGCATTGAGGTGCCAGCTAATGATTGGGGTCACGATCTAGGGGCAATGCTTGAAGCAATCAATAAGAAAAGTAAGATTGTTTTTATAGCAAATCCAAATAATCCAACTGGAACTTTTCTAGAAAAAAAAGAAATTGTAAGATTTTTAGAGAAGGTTCCTGAGAATGTACTTGTATTTTTAGATCAAGCTTATTACGACTATTCTAATTATGAGAAAGAAGATATTTCATTTAATTTAATCGAAGAATTTCCAAATTTAGTTATTTCTAGAACTTTCTCAAAAGCATATGGGTTGGCAGGATTAAGAGTTGGTTTCTCTGTTAGCAGTAATTTAGTTGCAAATTATTTAAATAGAATAAGACAACCCTTTAATGTTAACTCTTTTGCCTTACTTGCAGCTGAGGTAGCTTTAAAAGACGATGATCACCTAAAACAAACTTTAAGAATTAATAAACAAGAAAAGGAAAGGTTATATAGTTTTTTTAACTCAAATAACATAGATTTTATTAATTCACTTACTAATTTCATTTGTTTTGATTGCGAAGCAGAATCAAATAAAGTTTTTAATAATCTTTTGCCGCTTGGTGTTATAGCAAGATCTATGGAAGTATATAAGATGCCAAAACACTTAAGGGTAACTATTGGCTTACCTGATGAGAACAAAGTTTTTATGGAAAGTCTGTCTTTATTAAGAAAAAAAAGAAATGAAAGCAGCTTTTAAAAATATCTGTGTAGTAGGTTTAGGTTTAATAGGCGGTTCTATAATAAAAAAAATTAATCTCTTAGATTCTGCTACTCAAGTCTATGGTTTAGATATAAATGATAAGGTAACTAAAGAGGCTCATGCTCAAGGGTTAATTAAGAATAGTGAAAATAACTTAAAGACTTTACCAGATAACTCTTTAGTTGTTTTGTCTGTACCAAGCTTAAGTCCAGAATCTGCTTTCGAAATAGTTAAAGGCAGTATTCAAGATAAAGATGTTATCTTTACCGACACTTTCAGTTCAAAGTCACAATTAATCAATTTTTTAGAAAAGAATGAAGGTCTAAAAAAAGATTTTATTATGTCTCACCCAATAGCGGGTTCAGAGAAAAGCGGATTGTCTAACTCTATAAGTTCCTTATTTGAAAATAAGTTGGTTGTTTTATCTTCAATGGACGCTTCAACCAAAATAAATAGAGTAAAAGTTTTTTGGGAAGAATTAGGCTCAAGAGTTATTGTAATGGACCCTCTTGAACATGATGAAATTTTTTCAAAAACAAGTCACTTACCTCATGTTATAGCCTTTGCCTTAATGAGTTATCTAAAAAAAGAATTTGGAGAAAATGTATTTAATTATTCAGGAGGAAGTCTTGAAGGGTATACAAGAATAGCTTCAAGTGATCCAACTATGTGGAAAGATATTGTAATTTCAAATAAAAAGGAAATTTTGCTTTCACTTAAGGGATTTAAGTCATCCTTAAGAGAGATAACTGATCTAATTGAGGTTTCTGATGAAGATTCTTTACTAGATTTTCTTATGAGAATTAAAGACTCTAGAGATGATTTAGTAGAGGAGGATAAATAGTATTGGATTTAATAATAGAACCACATTCTTCTATTAGTGGAGAGATAAGAGTACCTGGAGATAAGTCTATTTCACATAGAGCTGTAATGTGCGCATCTTTGGCCTCAGGAACCTCAAAAATTAAGGGGTTTTTAGAAAGTGAAGACTGTTTAGCTACTATAGAGGCATTTAAGTGCTTAGGTATAAAAATACGAAAAGAAAATGATGTCTTAGAGATTAAAGGGAACGGAATTATTGGATTGCAAAAATATAATAGACCTATAAATCTAAAAAATTCTGGTACTTCAATGAGGTTAATATCAGGAATTCTAGCAGGACAAAATTTCTCATCAGTCTTAATAGGTGATAAGTCATTAAATCTTCGTCCCATGAAAAGAATTATCTCTCCACTGAACAAGATGGGATTTTCTATAACTGCTAGCGATGAAGGAACACCACCACTAAGGATTTATCCGGTGGAAAAGGCTAGAGCAATTGAATATGTCCTACCCATAGCAAGTGCTCAAATTAAATCCTGTTTAATGTTTGCCTCTCTTTTTGCTGAAGGAGAAACTAAGCTTACAGAGAACTTTATAACTAGGGATCATACAGAAAGAATGTTTAAAAGATTTGGTATTTCATTGCATGTAAAGAAAACAAATTTAAAGAAAACTATTGTAGTTAAACCACCAATTAAACTTGATCCATGTAATATAGAGATAAGTGGAGATTTTTCTTCCGCTTCATTCTTTATTTTAGCTGCCTTGATATCCCCCAATTCAGATCTTTTAATTAAATCTGTTGGAATAAATCCTACTAGAACTGCTTTATTGGTAGCTTTAAAAGAAATGGGAGCTAACATATCGATTGAAAACCATTCTAATGCTTACGAACCTACTGCAGATATTCGAATAAAATATTCAAGACTAAAAGGTATACAATTAAATCCTGCTGTTGTCCCAAACCTTATTGATGAATTACCTGTTCTTTTCATTGCAGCTGCAATAGCACAAGGAAAGACAAAAATAAGAGGGGCAGAAGAACTAAGACATAAGGAAAGTGACAGATTGGAAGCTATGGCAAAATCTTTGAACTCCTTTGGAGTTAAATTCAAACTCTTTAAAGATGGAATAGATATTGAAGGTTTTGGTCAAGACAACGAAAATCCCTTTAAATCAGCTGAGATAGATAGTTACGGAGACCATAGAATTGCCATGGCTTCTATCATCGGATCTCTTAGATCTAAAGGGGCCTGTACAGTTAAAAATTGTACAAATATATCTACTTCATTTCCGGGGTTTGTTGAATTGTCTAATAAACTAGGTATGGGTATAACAAAAGTTTAATTATGAAAAGGATACCAGTTATAACTATTGATGGTTTAAGCGGGTCTGGAAAAGGAACAATTTCTAAGATGCTTTGTAATGATCTTAATTGGAATATATTAGATAGCGGTGCTTTATACAGGACTTTAACTTTTTTAATTGAAAAAAAGGGAGTAAAAATTAAAGAATTTAGCAAAGTAAAAGATGAACTTAATCAAGAATTTGAAGTTACTTTTGGAATAGGGTCTCTTGGAGAGCCTGTTAATATATTTTTACGGGGAAAAGATATTACTAATCTTGTACGAACCGAAGAGATAGCTTTAAAAACTTCTTATCTTTCTTCTCTAAAAGAAATTAGAGACTTTATAAGACCCTGTCAGAGATCTTTTAAAAAAGAACCAGGCCTAATAGCAGATGGCAGGGATATGGGTACAGTAATATTCCCTGAAGCAGATTTGAAGATTTATTTGACTGCATCTCTAGAAGAAAGGGCTAAAAGAAGAGCAAGTCAGTTGAAAACGCATGGATCCGAGGTTAACATGCGCATCCTTTTAGAAGAATTAGAGGCAAGAGATAAGAAAGATATTGAGAGAGAACTTTCTCCCCTTAAACCTGCTGAAGATTCTTTTTTAATTGATACAACAGGGCTAGGTCCTGAAGAAGTTTTAAAAAGTGTAAAAAATCTATGGTTGAATTTGGTCTAGAGAAATATGTCTGTAAATTTTGAAGAGTTATTAGAAAAAAACTTAAGTACTGTAACAATGAAGCCAGGAAGCTTATTAACTGGCATCGTCATAGATATATTAGAAACTCATGCAATTGTTCATGTAGGTTTAAAATCTGAAGCATCTATTCAAATCCAAGAGTTTGCGAATGAAAAAGGGGAAATAGATTTAAAAAAGGGAGATGAAGTTCAGCTTTATCTAGAGGCAATTGAAGATGGGCATGGAAATACAAGAGTTTCTAGAGAGAAAGCTATAAAACAAGAGGTATGGAAAAGAATTGAGGAATGTCTCAATGGAGAAACTACCGTTAATGGACTTATTACTGGCCAAGTTAAAGGCGGCATGACAGTAGACATTCAAGGAGTTAAAGCTTTTTTACCTGGTTCTTTAGCTGAAGCTATGCCTACTAAAGATTTAGATCACCTTGAAGGAAACTATGAAGAATTCAAGGTTATCAAGTTAGATAAAGATAAGAACAATGTTGTTTTATCCAGAAAAGCTGTATTGGAAGAGGTTAACTCAGAAGAAAGAGAAAAACTTTTATCAACTCTGGAAGAAGGTCAGGTTGTAGAAGGGGTAGTTAAAAATTTAACTGATTATGGTGCCTTTGTTGATCTTGGTGGAGTAGATGGGCTTTTACATATAACAGATATTTCTTGGAGCAGAATAAATCATCCTTCTAAGGCATTAAATATAGGAGAAAAAATAAAAGTAAAAGTAATAAAGTTTGAGAAGGAAGAGAGGAAGGTCTCTCTAGGAATAAAGCAGCTTCTTGATGACCCCTGGGTAGGGATAGAATCCAAATTCCCTCTTAATACTTCTGTAATGGGAAAGGTTACTAACCTTACTGATTATGGTTTTTTTGCAGAAATAGAAGATGGTGTGGAAGGTTTAGTCCATGTATCTGAAATAGATTGGACAAATAAAAATATGCACCCCTCCAAGGTTGTTCAATTAGGAGATACTTTGGAAGTTATGATCTTAGAGGTAGACGAAGAAAAAAGGAGGATATCTTTAGGAGTCAAGCAATTAACAGAAAATCCTTGGCAAGTTTTTGCTCATAAACATAACGAAGGAGACAAAGTCAGTGGTGAAATTAAATCTATTACAGATTTTGGGGTCTTCATTGGTTTAGAAGGTGGGATTGATGGTTTAGTTCACTTATCTGATGTTTCTTGGGATGAAGATGAGAAGCTTTTAAGGGATTTAGAAAAAGGCGCTCAAATTGAGACTGTTATCTTAACAGTTGATGCTGATAGAGAAAGAATTTCATTAGGTATAAAACAACTCCAAGATGATTCCTTTAATGATTTTATTTCAGTAAATAAAAAGGGAAAAAAAGTAAAAGGAATAGTCAAAAGCTTCTTAGATGAACAAATTGTTCTAAATCTTTCTGAAGATGTTGATGGGATTCTATCTCAGAAAGACTTCGCAAATTCTTCTTTAGATATTCCTTTAGAGGAAGGTTTAGAAATGGAAGTTGTCATTGCTAATGTAAAGAAGAGTGAAAGACAAATTATTTTATCATTAAGGGCATTAGAAAAAGCTGAAGAGAAACAAGCCTTACAAGAAAATATTGAAAAGAATAAGGAAATAGAAGATTCTTCTAAATCTAGCTTAGGAGATATGATTAAAGCTGAGATTGATGAAAAAGAAAGTGAATAAATCAGAATTAATAGAGAGAATTACCAAGGAATCACCATCTTTAAAAAATGCAGATGTTAAAGAAGGAATAGATTCTCTTGTAGATTTTTTGACTTATAGCCTCGTTGTTCGCAATAGGATAGAAGTAAGAGGATTTGGTTCATTCTCATGCAGAAAAAGGCAATCTAGATTAGCCAGAAATCCTAGAGATGGAACTGCTATAGCTGTGGGTTCAAAATTTCACCCTTATTTCAGACCCTCTAAGCTATTAAGACAAGAGCTTAATAGTTAGTAAACTCCAATAAATCTTGTAATATTTCTCTTCAAGGAGCAAATATGGAACAAGATCCTTCTTTAAAAATTAAAAAGTCTATAGAAGAGTCTATAAGAATAAAGAACTTAATTGTAAAAAAAGAGACTTATAAAGTTCTTGAAGAGATTAGAGATTTAATGGTTTCTTCGATAAAAGACAGAGGAAAGATAATGCTATGTAGTAATGGTGGAGGAATTTGTTTGCCATTCTTCAACCTTTCTTTTGTAGTGCCTAGTGATAAGACTGCACGCATCCAAGATGCGTATATTATGGGAGGGCATGTATTGATCGAATACATCGAAGCTAAACTAATAAAAGATGGCTTTTTAAATCTAAGTTAAATTATGAGATTAAGAACAATCATTCTTTTACTGATTATTTCACTAATTACTTTTTTTTCTTTCTTACTTTTAAGATTAAATCAGGCCGATATACCTCTAGATGTTTTATTTAAAGAAATAGAAATAAATCTAGGAGTCCTTGTTCTAAGCTCTTTTCTTTCAGGATTTATTGTTTGTCTAGTTTTAGAACTTGCATACTTTTATAAGAGAAAAAAAGATTAAATCAATATTATGACAAGTCCAATAATAGTTGCGTTAGATAGTAATCCTAAGGAAGCACTTAATTTAGCACAAAAACTTGATCCAAAAGATTGTAACTTAAAAGTAGGAAGTCAGCTTTTTACTTTAGCTGGACCGGAAATAATAAAAAATCTAAATGAATTAGGTTTCAATATTTTTTTAGATCTAAAATTTCATGATATTCCAAATACTGTAAGAAAATCTGTAGAAGCTTCGATGGAGCTTGGTGTTTGGATGTTAAATGTTCATGCTTCCGGAGGTACTGATATGCTAAAAGCAGCTTCAGAAGCATTAAAAGGAGCCCAGAATAAACCTATCCTTTTAGGAGTTACTATACTCACAAGCATTGATCAGCAAGTTTTAAACAAAATAGGTTTTAGACATAATTTAGAAGATCAAGTATTTTTATTGGCAGAACAATGTCAGAAAATGGGTTTAGATGGAATTGTGTGCTCTCCAAATGAGTTGCCTGCATTAAGAAAGAGGTTTAATGAAGAGTTTCTTTTAGTTTGTCCAGGAATAAGATCAAACGAAGAAGATAAAGATGATCAGAAAAGAACCTCTACACCTTCTTCTGCTATAAAGATGGGAGCTGATTTTTTGGTTATTGGAAGAGAAATAACAAGAGATAAAAATCCAACTGACAGAGTTAGGAATATCCTACAAAAAGTTTAATGCTTTGCTTAAAAATATTAGAATGGCAGAAGTATTTATGTATAAGGTAATCCTATGAGTGAAGCTGGTTGGAACATAGTTAAAGAAGATGAGAGGTATGTTGTTACAGATAACGATACCTTGAAAAAGTTAATAACAAGTATTACCAAGCTTAATCCTTCTCACAGCACAACTGGTCATAGCCATAAAGGTCAAGAAGAGGTTTATATATTCAGGTCTGGTAAGGGCGAGATGGAAATAAATGAAAAAAGATTCGAAGTTAAGGCTGGAGATATTATATTTATAGAAGATGGTGACTTTCATAGAGTGCACAATACTTCAAAGGAAACGCTGGAGTTTGTTTGTGTTTTTGACGGAGTTCGATCTCATTAAAGTAGGCAATGTCAAAAAAACTTCGTCCAATAATCCTAGCAGGAGGAGTAGGTAAAAGACTTTGGCCTCTTTCTACTGAATCTAACCCTAAGCAATTTATACCCATTTTTAAGGATTTATCGTTATTTGATTTAACCCTGCAAAGAATAAATAACAATCTTTTTAAGAAACCTATAGTAGTTACCTCAGAAAGATATCTTGAACAAACTTCTAAGGCCTTTGAAAGAACAGGTCTCAAGCCTTCATTAATAATTTTAGAGCCAGAAAGCAAGAATACTTTTCCTGCAATACTTTCTGCCGTTCTTTCGTCATCAAATAGTTATATAAATGAACATTTCATAGCAATGCCTTCTGATCACTACATCTCAAATAATAAAAAATTCTATAAAGCTTGCAAGGAAGCACTTAAAGGCAATCAAGAGTGCCTATCCCTTTTTGGAGCAAAGCCTGAGTATCCTTCAACAGAATACGGATATATTAGTTATAAAGAAAAAGAAAATAAAAATATTAAATTCATCGAAAAACCAGATATTAAAAAAGCAAAAGAATTATATTCCAAGAAAAGAGTCTATTGGAATTCAGGTATCTTTGTATTTGAGAAAAGTTGGTTCTTAAAGAAAGCCAATGAATTAGATCCTTATACATTAAAGCAATGTAAAAAAACAGTAGAGAAAGCAAATAAAGATGGAAATATCTCTTACTT
>CEUY01013057.1_pt1 | contig 10403 bp, 6 predicted proteins | sample 361481 | NCBI WGS metagenome assembly CEUY01 (sample SAMEA2622737, study PRJEB7988) | marine metagenome | isolation source: saline water (ENVO:00002010), including
CTTTGAATTCACCCGCGTGATAAATATCCACGTCACGGTTGTGACGGGTCATATTTTCTGCCAGGTGGAAGGTGGTTGGGTCGCCGGTACGCAAGAACGAATACCACAGCCATAAATCAGGCGACAGCTCGGAGTTATCCCAGGCATAACCCCCTATGTCATAGCGCCATACGTGACGGTCAGTATCGTAAGTGTGCATCACATCGCCGAAATTCCAGAAGCCGTACCAATGACGTTGGTCGACCTGCGAGCAGTAATACTTCACCTGAAAATCCAAGCGGTCTTCAATGGCTGCTTTCGTCGGAGATGAACGGTCGGGCAGGGTCCAAAGACCGCCAAACACACCGGCATTCAGGTAATCTTGCGGCGCCGCAACCACCTGAGGCGCCTGGCTGATATACCTTGCCATGGCGACGGTTTGCTCGCGAGAAGGCGTACTATCCATGATGCCAAGCGTGAAGTCAGTTGTGCGCGCTACCCCGTAAGCCGAACCAAAACCCGGCTCATAGTCTTCATAAATAATGTTCAGGGCATCAAGCTGCTTGTCGTAAGTATCCTGGCCCATGCCATCGTGGTAGAAACGCACATCCATTGCAGGGGCTTCCGGCGACCAGAACCACAGGGTCGCTTCAGCCAGGTCGGAGCCCGCGTTACGCACATCCACCTGTACCGGGTGAAGCTGCCAAAAATCTCGCATACCAAATAATACGCCACCAGAGGTACCGCCAATATAAGTTGTGCCATTGGCACGTTGCCCCTGATCGGAATCAATCCAGGCATGACCAGGTTTAGTGCGTTTACGAATGGCAAAACCATTGGCCGACAGTTGCGAGAGCGTAAAGTCGTTCCACACCGGAATGTAGTGCATTCGACTGCTAACCCGTTCATCCCATTCGCTGAGCGGCGGGGTAGCTACACCCGCAATTTGCGCATCGCGTACTGATTGTCCCGGGTCACGACGCAGACCAGTGATGCCTTTTACACCTTCGCCCCACAAGCCATCATTCTGACCCACAAAACGAATGTGGCGGTTATACAATTCATCGCGCTGTACCACGTTAAAACGCAGGCCCAGGCCGCGAATAAAGTCTTTCTGATCATCGCCATCGTAAATAAACGTGTGGCTGATTTTTACGGTTTCCGCGCCGGCATATGCATAAATACGTAACGTAAACGGCAACCAGCTTCGGCCTGACTCGGTAGTTTGCTTACCTTCAATTTTAATGACTGAGCGTACCGGTCCTTGCTGTTCAATCGTGACGGCATCAACAGAAGACGTAAACGCCGTTACACTGGCTGGTGATTCCGGTGTATTTTCCGGTGCGTCCTGTACCAGGCCAACCAGTCGGGCAGACCGACCTATGACGTTGCCATTGCGGTGCATCTCGCTAATGATGTCCTGGCCGGATTTGGCGATGTGCAGGCTAATCACACCGGTATTCACCACGACGTTACCAGCCTGCTCTACAACACTCACTGCGGCTTTTGGGCTAGCCGGCTTGCCTTTAATAATTTTGAACTGTTCCCCTGGCTGACTGCCAGCGGGTATAGCGTGGGCCGTCCACTTAATACTGCCATCCGGCCAATATGCCGTCGGCCAGCTCTGCAGCGGAATGGGAGTCCCCTGTTCGCTAATTAGCGTTAAAGGTTCGCCCTTTTTCAATTCACCTTCTGCCCAGGGATGACCCCAGGTGGCACCGCCTTGATAATCCGGCGCGTTGCCGTCTACCCAGCTCAGTGTGCCAGGTACACGCTTAACTGTTGGCAGTGGCATGTCATTTACAGAGGTTACCGCACACCCTGTGGCCGATAACGCCAACGGCAAAGACGCAGCAATACCGCTTTGCTTCAAAAAGGCACGTCTATCCATATTTGTTCTCCAACTGCTTGTTCTTGGTTATCGACTTAAATCGTCATTCTGTGATTGACACTATGAATGAAGTTGAGCGACTTTTTAAATATTTGTTAATTTATGATTAATTTGTACCATAAAAGAATCAAACAACGGTATTTTGCGATGAATAAATTGGTTTGATTGATTCAGATATGAAACTGGCTCACAGTGCCCAAAAACAACAACGGGATATTCCAAATGCGACAACCTATTAGCTGTCTATTTTCTGCATTTTTATTAATCGGTAGCCTGGCTGGTTGTCAGTCTGCGTCGACCAATGCAATGGCCAGCGCTGAGAACAATCCGCACAAAGGCAGGTTGATATATCACAACCCAATGAATGCACCTGAGGCCGTTGCCGACTGGATAATGGAAGGGCCGGGTGAAGTTACGTTTAGTGATGGCTGGATGCGTATGTATTCGCCTGATCAGGCCATGCATCACGTTTTTTGGGCGCCAGTGCAACTACCAGACAGCTTTGTTGCCGAGTGGCAGGCACAGTCACTCAATGACGAAGCCGGGCTGGTGATTGTGTTCTTTGCGGCAAAAGGAGAGAACGGGGAAAACATCTTCGACCCGGCTTTGCCTGCCAGAGACGGGACCTTTACCCAGTACACCGAGGGCGCTATACGCAGCTACCACATTTCCTATTACGCCAATGCGGCGCACAACCCGGATAGGGGACATGCTAACCTGCGTAAAAACAATACGTTTAGCCTGCTACAGCAGGGGCAGGTAAGGATCCCAACCGACTCAACGAAAGTACATCAGATTCGTTTGATTAAGCGTCAGGCCCATATTCAGCTGTACGTTGATGACCGCCTGGTAATCGATTACACAGACAATCAACCGGTTGTTGACGGGGTTGATACCGGCCCCGCCTTAACCAACGGCTGGCTTGGATTCAGGCAAATGAAATGGACTGACTTTCAGTATCGGTCACTCCGCATCTGGACGCTTACAGACGCTTAAGCAGCGCCTCGTAAGCGGCGTTGTCCTGCTGCTTTAATCGCATCAAGTCAGCTTCAATTTTCTCGGCCAGGGTGTGCTGCTTGATGGCATTGATGTCGTCAGCCATTTTACGCAATGATGCAATCGCGTCGCCCGACTCACCGTCGGCCAGCTCCAGTACCGCCTGTGTGATCTTACCCAGTTGCTTGCCATAGCTGGCCACCTGGGTAACCACGGCTTTCTCAATTGCAGAGTCGCCAGCCAGGTTAATTTCGTATTGCGGGGAAAACCAGGTCGTTGTTGGAGAGATGTCTTTTACATCGCCACTGAGTGGCCAGTGCCAGATAAACGGATTAAACGAAAAAGGGTTAGTCAGACTTTTCATGCGCCACACTCCATATGGGTTATACCCGGATTGTAGCGCATACTGTTCATTATTTATACAAGGGTTATTCGAGATGAAAAACCTTTGTGAGTGGTGTTACCACCGGGCTGTTATCCGGGTTGTGCGCCATAATGTCGCCCATATAAGCCCACCATTTTTGCATTACCGCTGTAGCGGGCAACGCATCCATAGTGTGATCATCTTTGCGCCACAGTACGGCGAAGAGCTGTAATGTGTCTGGATGCAGGAAAATAGAATAGTCTTCGATACCCGCTTTTTTTAGCTCATCTACCAGCTCTGGCCAAATTTCATCATGGCGTTTTTCGTACTCGGCTTCACAACCGGGATTTAACTGCATTACAAACGCGATTTTTTCCATTGTCAGACTCCTGTTACCTGAATGACATGCTGTGTATAACCGTCCAAACTCAATGTTCCGCCAAGTGACTTGCCCGTGAACACATCAATGGCCTCCTTTGGTAGCGATACGCTGCGTTTGTCTGCCAGCATATTCAGAACGATCCAGATCTTTTGCCCCCGATTATTCGTGCGCGGCACAATCACTACGCCTGACGGCGTATCTGCAAGACGCGAAATACCAGCCTCGCCGGCATAATGGTGAATCAGGGTATTGAGCATGTCGTCTTTGTTGTCGCCGTGTGGCATTGCGCCGAGCAATACCAGCTTACCCTTGCCAATTCTACGCTCGGTGACAAAAGCCAGCCCTTTGCCGCGACCCGCGGTAAGGGTTCCGACTACTTGTGTACCTTCGTGGGCAGTCATAGCGGCACACCAGCCACTTAATTCACTGCTTACACCCAACAATTCGCCTGTTGCGCCGGTGCCCGTGAGCGGCATGACATACTGTGTGGTCACACCGGCCAGTTTTTCCAGTAAACCCAGTCCAGCATCAGTAGGCACAGTATGTTCTTCGCCCCGCGTACCGGTAACCGGTCCGGCTATCCATACACCGCCTTGCTCGATAAAGTCCTTTGCCCTTAGCAGAAAGCTATCGCTAACATAGGGCATAGCAGGGGTTATCAATAACTTCAGGCCGTCCAACTCAGCATTTTCAAAGCGCACCTCGCGGTGATAGCCCAAATCCAGCACCTGTTTGTGCCACATTTCAATCACACCTCGATAGCGTGACGGAAAACCACTGCGTTTATCCAATCCTTCAGTTTCAATCATGGCCCTGGCGTGATCTGAATAGGTAATGGCAATTGGCGGCGCATCCAGGGTTGTGTCCAGTAAAATAGGCTCAAGGCGATCTTTGGCAGCGGCGACTTTTTTCACTTCACCGTAGCCAATAGAAGGCGCATTCCAGGCACTTTTTACTGCACTGTGGGGCAGCTCAGCACCGGTGCGCTGTTGTCGCCACAACCAATAACAGAAGCCTTCACCGCCCAACGCGTAGATCAGGCTTGCTTCCGCTGCCAGGAAGCCTTCCGGGTGCATGGGTTGATGGTTGCCCAGCCAACCGTTGTGGGCGACACTGGTTTCCATTAGCCAAAAGGGTTTACCCGGAATAGCCGCGCGGTATAAGTCTGAACGAAAGGCCAGAGCAGACCACTGTGCCGCCGTCGGATAAGCATCATAAGACGCAAAGTCCTGAGCCAACATAGAGCGCTCATGATGGATATTAAACGCCGGATTGTCGTTGTGCGTGATGGGTAAATCTGAGTATTTGCGGATAGAATCACGTTGGGCCACCATAAAGTCAGCCACGCTTTCCCGGCAGAACATTTTGTACGCGGTGATAAGCGATGCGTTGTGCAAAAACGGTGTAGTGACTGACGCAGGGACTTGTTCAAACGCCGTGTAGTACTGACTCCAGATATGCGTGCCCCAGGCTTTATTCAACGCGTCGATATGCTTAAACCGCTTCTTCAACCACTTATGCCAGTTAGCAATGGCTGCATCGCTGTAGTCTTCACTAACATGCGCTTTCATTTCGTTATCGAGCTGCCAGGCAATCACCGACGGATGACGCCCTAATTCGCGCGACATTCGTTCAATAATGGTAAAACAGGCTTTGCGCACGGCCGGATGTTCATAGCTGGCATGCTGACGCGCGCCATGACTCATGATTTCCCCTTTGTCGTTCTTATGACATCGTTCCGGATGCCCGTGAGTTAGCCAGACAGGCGGGGTAGCGGTTGGGGTGCACAACACAACCTGAATACCCGCGGCATGCATTTTGTCCATGACGTTTTTGAACACCGAGAAATCAAAATTGCCTTGTGTAGGCTCCATGGTGGACCAGGCAAATTCGGCCATGCGCACCACATTAATGCCCAGTGACTGCATTTCTGCAATGTCGGCGTCAATATCGGCGTCAGGCCAGAGTTCAGGATAATAGGCGACACCGTGAATCAGTTTGTTCTGACGATAATAAGGCGCAGGCTCAGCGGCATTTACTGGCCCGGCAAGACTGCCAAGAGGCAGGCTGACTGCTCCCAGCGCAGCACTTTTACCTGCTAAAGAAAATAGCCCTCGTCGGGAAATTGATGACATGAAGATATCCTTTCAAAAACAAAAGGGGTGCCGACATCGCACCCCTGCTTACTAACTTGTCGTTGCCGACAAATCGTTGGTATCGGATTTACTTGTTAGAACTGGTAAATCACACCCACTGAGTACTCACGACCAGACCATTGCAGGTCAGACAGACGGCGCGGGCCAGCAGTGTAAGTTTTTACTTCACCAGTCAGGTTGCGGCCATCCACATAGGCACGGAAGTTCTCGTTAATGTTGTAAATGAATTTCGCATCCAGATAGCCTGAGTCTTCTACAAATACCGGGTTACCAGAGCGGTCTGAAGGCGATACCAGATACTCGTCGCGGTAGTTGTAAGCCATACGGAAACTCCAGTCGTCAGTTTCGTAGAATGCAGTCAGGTTGTAACTGTTTTCAGACTGCGACGGGAACGGCAACTCTTTACCTGTTAGCGAGTTGAACAGGCCAACATCATCAGCGCTCATACGCGTATAGTTGATTGCACCACCCAGACCATTGAACGGTTCAGGCAACCAGCTAAAGATGGTTGACGCTTGTAGCTCAATCCCTTTGGTGGTGACCCCTGAGCCATTGATTTTCTGACGAACGTCAAAAGTGCGACCATCGTTAAAGAAGTCAACGTCAAAGCGGGTGTCCGCGTTAATTACCCAACTGGTGATGTCTTTTATAAAGTACGCGCCAGAGATAATGGAGTTCTCATCCGGATACCAGTTCAGCGCTACGTCAAACTGATTTGCGCGGTATGGCTGCAGCGCTGGGTTACCCGCTGTACAGTAATCGCGTAAATCGTCCAGCTCGTTACGTGATGTGCGGTAAATGGTACAGCTCGCATTCACGTTCAGGTCGGTGATTTTAGGACGCGACATGACCTTGGCAGTACCCATGTATAGTACTAATTCATCCTCAATAATGCCTAAGTTCAGGTTCAAACTGGGCAGGAAGTCACTGTACTCTTCTTCAACCGTTTTACGGCCGTTAAACGTATCCGGATGTTCTGGATCTTCTACGCCTGGTAATGGTTCACCTGTAGCTTCATCGATGAGCACGTTGCCTTCATCATCTACAGGGTCAACAATAATACGCTCGAAAACGTCACCGTTTGCTGCCGTTTCTGTTTCAACATAACGGGCACCTATGTTACCCCACAAACGCATGCCAGCCAGTTCCGATTCGAAGTTTGCCTGCAGATAAACAGCTTGTGTGTCTACCTGAACGTCATAGTTACCGGTACGTACAACCAGATCTTGACGGGTTGTGAAGTCATTCGCCACTGCCTGAATGTCTTCAATGAACGGATAGGTATTGATTGCCTGGTACGTACCAATGGTATTTACACCCAGGCTGTAACCGTCGAACAGTTGAGGAGACTGGAAAGTATTACCCGTGATAAGGGCAATTTGGTCATCCATGGTCCATTCCATAGATTCATCTGTTTCCGGGTTGGTATAAGTACGGCCTACATCACGAATAATGTTGTATTGGTAGTTTGCGTTCTCATAGCCTTGTGAACGCACCTGGGCACCAAAGCGAACTAACGTGATCAGGTCAGAATCAGGAATATAGGTAAAATCAAGTTTCGCCATGGTCTCATCTGATTCATCGTGTGATGGCGCATACTTATAGCGAGCACGTGAACGATAGCTTGCAGGATCGTTTACGTCGAACTTGTCTGATGTATCTGTTGGATCATCCGGGTTCACGAAATAACCCGTGTTGAAATCCCACTCAGGCATACCCTGGGCATTAAGATCAACTTGCACACCAGCAATACCATTGGCTGTAACATGCGTATCTTTAGAGTCAATATCCTGTTCAGAACGTGAGTGAGCAAGCAAGCCTTCTACACGCCATGCTTCTCTATCAAATTCAAAGCCGGTTTCAAACATTTCAGTCGTCTGATCCCAGGCAAACTGCAGTGTACGGTTTGTTACTGTCGCTGCCGCTGACTCAAAGTAAGTTACGTTGTGCTGATCGTCCACTATCACTGAATCTGGATTAACACGCGCCGCTGAGTGTGTTTCCAGGTGTAGGTTTAGATCCAACGCTTCCTTATCACGCGTGTTGTAAGTATAGCCAGCGTGAACCTGGAAGTTGTCGTTCAGTCGGTATTGCACTACCGCATTACTACTTAAACGGTCTTCTTCACGTCCCCAGATACCATAACGAGGAAGACGAGGCGAGAAGTCCCACCATTGCTGTTCACAAGCCGCCTGATCAGCGGTGTCCGCGCACGCCGCTTTGTCTGTTACATCTGCATAAGCGGCATCGGTGAAGGTTTTCTCCGGAGAATTATCGTAGTCTGCGAATCTTGCCCATTCGGTGTTTCGAATAGCATGGATCATTGTGTTCTTTAATGACTTGGTTACGTTTACCAATACACCCAAATCATCATTAAACTTGTATACACCAGTAACGTTAAATTTGTTGCTTGGGTCGTCGATCAAGTCATTAAACTGGCCTTCCGCTGTTGCTGACAGAAAGTTTTCTTTGAATTCGTTTGGCTTACGGGTGTTTACCTGAACCGTACCACCGATCCCCCCTTCTGTAAGGCGGGCTTCTGAACCTTTGATTACGTCCAGTGATTTAATTAGCTCAGCGGCCATGTCACGGAAGTCAACGGCACGACTACCACCAAAACCTTGTGCAGTGACGTTGTTTACTTCTACGCGAAGCAAGCCTGGCTCTACACCACGAATACTGATTTGCTGACCTTCGCCAAAATCACGGTCCAGCTGAACACCAGGGATACGCTGCAAGGCTTCACCGACGTTTTTGTCTGGGAACATACCAATGTCTTCTGCTACCAGCGAGTCAGTAATAGTACCGGCCATTTTTTTACGATCCAGAGCGCTACGCTGACTGAATCGAATACCTTTAACCTCGATAACTTCTGTCGTTTCTTCTGCATTCTCTTGCTGCTCTGCTGCTTGGGCGGCAGGTTTGGTAGCCGTTGATGCTTCCTGAGCCCAAACAGGCGCGCTTGCAAAACAAGCGCCGGTAAGCAGGATAGTAGAAATGCTATTCGCGATAAGCTTACGCGTTGCAGGTAGTGAACCTTGCGTGTATGTGATGTTGCGTTCCGTGACGTTTTTCATTGTGACCTCGTTCTCTATTCAAAGACTGGTTTGCACCAACCCGAGTAAACATATTTTTAATCTTTTGTTTACATCTGTTTTGCATGCTAGTGACTGGGGGTGTATTCCGTCAACACGAAAACCTTCAAATTCAGTCACGATTCAGCACCTATAATCAAAAAATTTCATATTTGAATTTATCGCTTCGATAAAACCGTAAATTCATCGTAAAATTTGTTGATCTCGTCCTTGTTTTTGTTCTATTTCGCTTTCCTGCATTTCCATAAAATCATTATGGTTATATTGCTATACCCCTTTAAAAACGGGGATTTTTACCTTCATCCATTGCCACATTTCAGGTGAAGTACGCACAAACCTTTCTCCAATGGCTTGTGCGCATGATTAGTCAGTTTGGGTCTCTGCCTCTGCGATAAAGTGCAGAATCTGCCCCACATTTTGCTGATTAGTACTCTCTAAAATCACATGCACATGAGGCTTTTTTTGCTTCAACAGACTGAATAAATGCACGTGATCCATCTCGCCGGTACCAGACGGAAGATCGCCGGCTTTTTGGCCGTCTTCTTTAACAAAGTCCTTACAATGAATGGCAACAATACGGTCTCCAAACGCGTCGAAGGCATCGTCCATTAAACGCTGTTGTTCATCGCATTCCGTAAGTGGAAAGAAATTCACCGGGTCATAAATGACTTTGACGTTCGGTGAGTCAACCGCATCCAGCAAGGCGGTCATGCGCTCATAGGTGTTAATGGTGTGGTGGTGCGCTACGCCTTCGATGCCGACAAAGACGCCATGACGCTCAGCAACGCTTGCCAGACGCTTTACGCTAACGACCAATTCGTCGAATGCGGCCTGGGTGTGATTGTCAGGATGATAGGTGCAATCAGCATTGCGCGAACCGGTTTCGGTGCCAACGATGGCGCAACCAAAGTCCCGCGCAAACTGGAGATGCTCTTCAAAACGTTGAAGAGACAACTCGCGCTCTACCGGGTCAGGATGAATAGGGTTGATATAGCACCCCAGTACGGCAATATTAATGTCCTGCTCGGCGAACACATCACGAACATAGTTGCCGAACCCCGGACTGATTTGACCGGGCTGCTCTAAAATGAACGGAAAGGATTTTGGCAGCGCCAACTGCACACAGTTCACCGGGTATTGACCAATGCGCTCTGCTATCTCTTTCACGCTGCCTTGGCCGTAGTCATGGGCGCGCACCCCAATATTGATCTGACTCATTTTGCCTCCACCGATACAGCTTCTACAACATCAAGGCCAAGCATGGGCGCCAGTTGACGCGCAACAATGCCAGCCGTGTCTATCGCCCCGGCTTTGCTGGTATGTGTGCGTGCATCGCCAAACATTTCATCCACTGCTTCCGGACCGAGTTCGTCATAGCGCGCTGCAACCAGCGCATGTAAATCAATGAATGGGGTCTGACTTTGTCGGGCTACCTGCGCAGCCCATTGGGGGTAGCTGTTTTCAGCCCTTGCAATGCGCTTGCTATCGTCCAGCCAAACCTTGCGGGGAACCGGAGAGCAAATAACCGGGATAACGCCTC
>CEUY01036990.1_pt1 | contig 10399 bp, 13 predicted proteins | sample 361481 | NCBI WGS metagenome assembly CEUY01 (sample SAMEA2622737, study PRJEB7988) | marine metagenome | isolation source: saline water (ENVO:00002010), including
AGCCAGTCCGAAGACCGTAAAGTTTTCCTACCCTCGATAAAGGATTTAACGCAGTGCAATTGGCTGGAAAAACCAAAAGATGCTACCTATATCGTGCAAAACACGAGGTCTTGCGTGGGATTAGAATAACCATTTTGAAGTCAAAACTTGACCTCAACACCTAAGACTTCAACAAGAAGCCACTACCTTTAGGTGGTGGTTATTCACCTCTTTTCTTTTTCAAAATTAAAATCCTATTATTTTCCCTAAGATATCAAATTAAAAATAAATATTCAAGCATTAATGATTTGAAATAATACTTTCTTCTATAACTACTCTTTCTTCTTCATCTTTATTAATCATATCTCTAAGTATCCCAAACTCTCTTGCATTCAAATCGTCTGACTTGCTTCTTATTTCTTCAAGATTTTTTTTAATTGTTATTTTTTCATAAAGAATTCTTGCTTCTTTTTTATTTTTTTCATAATTACGAATAAAAAAAACAAAAGAGATAAAGTAGTTTGGAAGTTCATAATCGTCCAATCTTTTATCATGTTTGAAATAAGCTTCAAACTCATAAAGATAATATTCAAACATATAAAAAATAGCACCAAAGAATGAAAAGAAAGAAAGCACAAGATTAATGACATTCCAGCCTTTTCCTGTGATTCCATTACTTCCTAAATAATAAGCAAAAAATGGAAATCCAATTAAACAGAATCCAAAAATTGAAGCAACGCAAAAAGAAAAGAAGTTATCTTTTTTTTCTCTATAAATAGCATAAATGGCTTTTTCATAATGAATATGCTTATCTAGAGTCAATGCCAATTGACAATATTTTTTAAATTCTTTAAACATAACGTCTCCTTATAATGTTTCCAATTCTGTTTTATCTTTAAGTCTTTCAAATTCTATATTTTTTAAGCTTTGTATATATTCTTGCGCTTCTTTATTATCGTTTTTATAGATTTTTCTCAACACTTCTTCCTCTTCTTCTATTAATTTGTTTTTTCTCTTCTGGATAGAAATCAATCTTTCTTTGTCCGATAAATAATTTAATCTATTTTCTTCATATTTATAGCCTAATTTTTCTAATTCGAGAAGCATTTCTCTATATTCTTCTAAACAAAAATGATAACTTTTTTCTGAAATATCTTCTAATTTAAGACCAGTAGAAAAATAATTGTAACGACAATCAAAATCTTTAATACAGTGGTCAATAAAGGAAACTTGAAATCTTTTATTTTTCATTACCTTTGCTTTTTTGAGAAGTTTAGGAATATCATAGTAAGAGCAATCAAAAAGAATTAAATAGCTAATCATTGTCAAAACAAAGAAAAGAATTAAGCCAATGAGTCCTAAAACAGAAAAGATAATCATAAATTGATCTTCAAGAGCTTTATATTTATTTATAAGTTCTGCGAAAAAGACACAGCCACCAACAGAAATAAACAAAATCATAAAAAAAGATGGAATTGAATAAATGTAAAGATCTCCTCTCCTTTTAATCGTCTTTTTTAATTTAAAGATATTGGAAAAACCAAAAAAGATTAAGTCAAAATAATAAATAAAACGTTCTAACATTTAAGTCACCTTTTAATTTCGTTAATAATATTGTTAAATTCAATACAATCATCAATTTTGTATTTTTTTTCAAAGTAGGGCAATGGATTGATACCATTTAATCTTATATATTCAAAGAAGAAGTCAACCTCAGAGATCTGAAGATTTATTTCACCAAAAGAATTGTTTTTATCATAGAATAAACGAGATCCTATGAATTTTTCGGAATTTATAATTTTGTCATAAAACTCTTTTTTTATAGTGTATAAACAAACATTAGAAAAACTAAGAGACTTTGAGAAAGCTACTGAATATAACTCTCCTTTTAACGAAAGTTCATAAAAAGTCTTTAATGAATCTATGTTATTAACAATATTGTTTTTTGATATTTCTGACTCAAAATAAGCATTGTGGACATATGTATTATAATCCACTAATCCAAGATTTACATTTTGAAAACAAAGACTGTGAAATAGAAGATTAAATTTTTTTATATCATCTTCAACCTCATCCAAACAAAGAATATTATTTTTTGTTTTAAAACCAGTGTTATGAATATGCAACAATTCTTTTTTCTTATCATTACTAGAATATAAATGTCTATCAGCAGAAGTAGCAAAAAAAGTGTAATAAATATCATTATCTTCTAGTATATTTCCAACAGAATCTTTATGACAATATTTTGTATTTGATTGTTTAACCACCCATCTAGAATCTTCAAACAAATCTAAATATTCATTTATATTATTACTGTAACAAAATGAAGGGAATATTTTAATTCCAAATTTTTTCAGATTATGTAAAAATAATACAGTGTTTAAAAGCTCTTCATTAAGTGGGTTAAATAATTTAATAAAACCAAAATCATTTAATGCAATATAATCTTCTTTAAAAAAATCATTATTTATAATTTCACTGTAATGTTGTGCGAGTCCTATAAAATTCTCTATATTGCTTAAAGACTCAAATACACTTTCTTTTACAAAAGAAAAAGAAATAGAGCTATACGTTCCTGTTTCTTTGTTGTAAATATATTCTGTATTGATAGATAATGAAGCTAATAATTCATTTATATCTACATAATTTGTTTTAATGTGTTTATTGAATTTATTTATTTTAAGATTCTCTTTTTCTTCTGTGACAACTACTTCACCATTAACAAGGATAGCAGAAATAGGGGTGTCAAGAACTAAAAAGGGGTAATCTTTTTGATAGATCTCATTGACATTCTTATCTTTAAAACAAGTTGTTAAAAGAAAGACCTTAAATTTTTCTCCTTCTCTTATTGGTAACTTAGAAACATTACATAAAAAACTCATTTGGATTCCTTTTCATTATTGAGCATTTGATATAGCCGAAGTGCTTTTTCTTTTTTGTCAGATAGAACAGAGCAATACTCAGAATAATTTTTATATTTAGGAGTTTTAAAATCAAACAAAACCAAAGAATGGTAGAAACAATAATATCTTAAATAAGCTTGATAAATAGAAAAGAATAGACAAAAAAATGCAGTCAACAAAAATAAAAAATATACAATAAAGTTATTATATGACAAAAGGTAATCAGGAAGATAAACGTCTTTAAAGAATTTGAAAAAAATTGCGACAAACAAGATCACAAAAGGGAGTAAGATCATTAATGTTATATTCTTACCTTTGTTATAATTAAAATAATAAGAAAAACTTCTTTTTTTTAATTCAATATATTCTTCATTTAATCTTTTGAGTTCTTGATTTAACATGATTTCCTCTTAAAGTTATCTTTATATTATAATAAGAAAGACTTGCGAATGCAACAAAAAATTATAGAATATAAAATAAAAAAGGGAATTGAAATGGATTTTTTAATGAAGTACGGATCTAGTTTAGATACAATATTGGTTATAGCGGGAGCAGCAATAGAAATAATTATAATGATTTTGATTTATATGGCATATAAAGGGCATAAAGATAGAAATAAAAAAGAATAAAAAATCATGACAGTGTCACGATTTTATTCTATTATAATTTCAAACAATTAATTAGTCTACAATTTTTAAATTACCAATACTTTCTATTTTTTTGTCAATTGCAGGTGGGTTTCCATATACTGTTTGCAATGAGGTTCCTTTTACTTCTGCATTTAATTCCTCTATTGCGTGAACTTCGATTTGTGCATAAGAAGCAGAAACAGAATGAACTTTTAGAGCATTAAGATTTTTAGCATATATTTTACTGTTGCTCGATGCTGAGATTTCTAAATATTCAATAAATGGTTTTTCAGAATCAATATTAACGATAGCATTGTTTATAGTGTGAATACTTATCTCATTTTTCTTGAAATCATTAATTGTGGCTTTTGCACTATTTGTCATTTCCAAATGGTCAAATAATCCAAAATTAACGTCTTCAAATATAGTATCACCTCTAAGTGTAATTTTACTAAGCTGCTTTGAAAGGTATAAATCTATTGATTCATTTGTATTAAACCCTTGTGTGTAATCACTTCTTTTTGTAATTAGAATAACTCCGTCTTTAACAGAGTAGTGAATTGATCTTTTATTAATATTGAAAGAAATTCTTGGTTCTTCATCTGTAAAATGAATGTTAAAGTGGCAAGGTATTGAAATATCTATACGTCTAATATTTTCTGTTAATTTCTCCACACCTTTTTCTTCTTTCTTTTCTTCTACTTTAATATCAAAATATTTTAATATTCTCATTTTTAAACTCTCTATCGATAAATTAAATAAAATGATTTTTATTCCATTGTTCACAATATATTAATTATAATAGATAAAGAAAATAAATCAAATCACATTTTTAATGATATAAAATCAGATGCATACATATATAACATAATTTTAACAAAATCAACTTGATTTTTTCAAAATTATGTGATAGGCTACACATAATAAGAAAATAATCAAACAATATATTCATAAATAGGATAAAAAAAAACAAGGATAGAATAATGTTGTTAAAAAATATACATAAGAGAGTGTTTTATGAAAAACAGAAAAAAAGAATCTCTTTACAAAGAGATATATGATAAGTACCATAAAGACATGTATAGATATGCATTAAATCTATCAAAGTCAAAACCAGAAGCAGAAGACATCGTTCAAGAGTCTTTACTGAGGGCATGGTCTGGTATTGAAAATCTAAATGACCTATCAAGTTCAAAATCTTGGCTTCTTACAATAGTAAGAAGAGAATTCTTAAGAAAAATAGAGCAAGCTAAAAGAAGGAAAGAAGACGAATTATCAGATTCAGAATATTTATTACCTTCTGATTTCGATCTTGATAATCAAGCTGAATTAAATGAAGTTATAAATCTAATTTTACTATTAGAAGAAGAATATAAGGAAATACTTCTACTTCAATCTGTATATGGATATAAAGTTAAAGAAATAAGTGATTTATTAAACATTAATGAAAACACAATATCAACAAGAGTGTTTAGAGCAAGAAAACAACTAAAAGAGCTTATGTCGAAAAAATATCTTAAAGAAAGAACAGGTGTAAAAGAAATAAATCTTTACTTATAAGAAATAAAAAAAAGAAAAGCATTCAAATTCCTTTTGAATGCTTCTTTTATTCTTCCTTGAATAAGAACTTCCTGTTCTGTCTTCCTTCTATTCTTCCTTGTTGCCAATCCTTGGCTAGAAACCAATCCTTTGTTTCTAAATAAATCCTTTTTACAACACTCCCTGTGTATACTTAAAATATATCTTTTTCTTTACTTATGTCAATTTAAAAAAAATAAGATTTCAATTTTTTACTTTTAAATAAAGAAAAAAGATTTTTTTAAAATAAAAATATTATAAAAAAAACAAAAAAAGGTTAAAAAATAAGCCTTTTAATTTTTTTCAAAAAGATAAGAGATTTTTTTTTACAAAAAAAAGAAAAAGCAGTCTTGATTAATTGAAATATTGCTATATAATAACCGTCTAAAAAACTTGCCAATATTTTCTTTTTGTTATATAATGAAAAGATATTTACATAGGAATGAAAAAATGAATAATTTTAAAGATTACAATTTATTATCTCTTCTACTGTTATGCTTATTAATTAAGTAGGAGAGCCTGTGTAAAAAATTCTTGCAGAGTTCTTCACAAGACTCTTCAAGATCTAATAAAGATTTACTAAACCAGAAGAGTCGAATCTTCTGGTTTTTTTATGCGCCAATGTTGCGTAGGGTATACTAATAACTAAACATAAGCCTATGAAAAAAAACAAAAAAACAAAAAAAAGTTTAAAAAAAGTATTGACAAGATAAAATTAATGTTCTATACTTATAAACATAGAGTGAGAGACAAGAGATAAAAGTCCACATTCTCCCAAATTAAATATTATATATAGAGGAATAAAAAAAATGAACGTCAATCAAATATTGCTATTAAACCTGTTATTGTATTCATAGATAGTTATAGTGTTATCGGCTGTAGTTATCAAGTGAAGGGTAAGTTACAGCCAAAGAGATTGATTTAAGTAATTCAAACCTTTGAGCTAGAAAAACTCAAAGGTTTTTTTTATGCGAAAGTGGCGGAATTGGTATACGCTAAGATAGACTAGTCAGTGAGAGTTCGAATCTCTCCTTTCGCACCAAAAAAATTAATGCTGATATGACGGGAATCTGGAATACCTTCTTGACTTAGAATCAAGAGTTTGTGAGTTCGAATCTCACTATCAGTACCAAAAAAATGGGGTGGTAGCCCAATTAGGCAGAGGCAATGGACTTAAAATCCATAAAGTGAGGGTTCGAATCTCTCTCACCCTACCACAAAAATGCGAGAGTGGCGAAATTGGTATATGCACTGGATTTAAAATCCAACGACTTAGGTCATACGGGTTCGACTCCCGTCTCTCGCACCAATACATGCGAACATGATGGAATAGGTAGACATGCTGGATTAAGATTCCAGTGCTGAAAAGCGTGAGGGTTCAAATCCCTCTGTTCGCACCAAAAATGGGAGTATAGCCCAACTAGGCAGAGGCATAAGACTAAGAATCTTATCAGTATGAGTTCGAATCTCATTACTCCTACCATAAAATTTTGCGGGAATGGTGAAATTTGGTAAACACAGGGGATTTAAAATCCCCCGACGAAAGTCTTACGGGTTCAAGTCCCGTTTCCCGTACCAAATGCAGATGTGGTGAAATAGGTAGACACGCCAGATTTAGGTTCTGGTTTCGAAAGAAGTGCGAGTTCGATTCTCGCCATCTGCACCAAAACTTCGGGATATAGTCCAATTGGCAGAGGCGTTTGATTCAAAATCAAAAGGTTGTGGGTTCGACTCCCACTATCCCGACCAAAATGATGCGAGAGTGGCGAAATTGGTATATGCACTGGATTTAAAATCCAACGACTTAGGTCATACGGGTTCGATTCCCGTCTCTCGTACCAAAAAAAAGAAAGCTTCGTGCTTTCTTTTTCAGGTCAGTTATTTAGAGTGTTGAAGTTGGAAATTTAAAGTATCCAGAATTTTTGCGGCAGCGTCCATTTCAGTTTTTTGAACTTCAACTTCTGACATTAAATCAAAAAGTTTAACGCTAGATTCTGGCTCTAATGAAAGCTTTAATGTTCCACCTTCTTTAATCATTTTACTCAAAGATCCATTAAATCTAGGAAAATTTAACTCAACCATTCCCATTTGTAAAGCTCCTTGCTCTCTAATTTGCTGAACAGATTCAGCATGTCCAAGAGAAACCCCATATGAAGCTAAAGAATTTAAAACCCCATCGTCAGTTAATTCAATATTTATATTTGAAACACTGAAGTCACCGAAGGCTTTTTGAAAACTTTCTTTACTATCAACTTTATATTCAGGTTCCCCAGTTTCTTTGTTTATAGTAGATAAATAAAACCAGAGATCTTCTGCATTTTCAAAACTAGTAGAGGTATTTAATTTTGCAAGTCCTTTTATATCCAATGAGAAACTTGTATTCATATTTTTACTTGAATCGTCATAAGAATAAGACTGTGAATATTCAAAATATGTTTTGCCTTGAATTGGAAAAGCATCACCCCCTTGAAAATAACCTTCTTCTAATGAAACATGCATTTTTGGGAACATACCTAATTCATCGGGAGTAAAAGTATCTTCATTTGTATATGCTTTTTTAACAAAGAAATAAAGTTCTTGATCTGTTCCTTTATCTACAAAAACATTGATATCATTAATTAAGATATCATTAAATAGAAAATGAGCATCAATTTCACCATAAGAGAATTCAATATTTTGTTTTTCTAATTTCATTGAAAATTCATTAAGTTCTTCTTTTATAATTTCATTATATTTGTGATCGACTACTGAATATCCTGCACCAACAAGAATGACAGCAATAGACGATCCTAGTATTATTTTTTTCATTTTAATTCCTTTTTTGAGATTGATTGATCACTATTATACACACAGATAATAAAAAATCAAAAATATAAGATTAATATTATTAAAAAAGATTCCATAAATATTAAATAAAAAGATTGACGAAAACAATCAAAAGGATTATAATACTATGGATTTTAATAATAGATGGAATAAGGAGACGAAGATGATCAAAGTTAAGCAATTCTCAAACAAAAAAACCGAGGATTTTATAAAATAAAAAAATAAAATCCTCAAAAAAATTAATTACATAAATTGAGGATTATATGAAGAGTTACCCAAGTATAGAAAAAAAATTTGCAAAAAAAGAAACTTATTATTTCTTTGATAAGTTAGACGGTTCAAACATACGTGCTGAATGGAGTAAAAAGAAAGGTTTTTATAAATTCGGAACAAGAAAACGTTTATTAGAAGAAAAAGAAGAAGGTCTTGGAGAAGCAGTTACTTTAATAAAAGAATTCGAAAAAGATTTTTTAGATTTTGCAAAAAAACAAAAAGTTGATAGATTCGTAGCATTTTTTGAATTTTTTGGAGAAAGTTCCTTTGCAGGAAACCATGAAAAAGAAGATCATAAAGTAGTGTTAATAGATTTAAACATTTACAAAAAAGGTTTCTTACCTCCAAAAGATTTTATTAATTTATTTGAAAATTCAAACATTGAAATACCAAAATTACTATATGTAGGAAAACCAAATCAAGATTTTTTTGAATCTGTTTGGAATGGAACACTGGAAGGAATGACTTTTGAAGGTGTTATAGGTAAAAGAATGATTGGAAAAAATAGCCATGATTATTTTAAAACGAAAAATAAAGCTTGGCTAGATAAGTTAAAAGAAAGATGCGGTAACAATCAAGCACTATATAATAGGTTAAAATAAAAAGGGTGGCTTCTCGCCACTTTTTTTACCAAAAGAGGAATAGAATGACAATAGAAAAGAAAATAAACGAATTAGCAAAAGAATTGAGAAAAAATAATTTAAAACAAATGGACAAAAATAAAATATTTTCGTCTAGAAATTTTATCATATCTGAATTTAAAAATACGTCATTCGAACTTGAAGAAACAAAACCACATTTTTCAAAATATTTTAAAAGTCTAATAAAATATAATACAAAATTAAAAAATATAGCGATTCAAATTGCAGAAGATAAAATTGAGTATGAAATAAAAGACGGAAAAAAAGTCATATCAAAAGAGGTACAAGAAAAAGATATTGAATCGCCTTCATTTATAGTTAACACAAACAATTTTGAATTAAGATTAAAACCATTAATAAAAGACGGTGAAATCATAGATTATCGTTTTTTTGCTTTGGTAGAAAAAAAATCCGAGATGTTTTATTATTTAATAAGTGAAAACGAAATAAAAGAAATAAAATTAACACCAGATAAAAAAATTGAAGTATTTATATCTTATAATTCAAAACTAAATCAATATGTAAAAGCAACTTTTGGTTCTAAATACAAAAACTTATTAATTTTTAATGACATAAATAAAGAAATAGGTTTTGGTGTCATGGATTATACTGTAGGTATAAATTATTATGATATAATATTTCATCCTGTAATTCTTTACTATAAAGGAAAAATAAGAGAAAAAATAGATTTTAAATTACTTGATAGAATAAATAAAAAAAGAAAAATTTATCACACTATTAGAGTGGATACTCTAAAAGAACATTTTATCGAATCTTTTGGAGAGGCTTATTTAAAAGAAAATTGCTATGATATAAAAAGCACAAATATTAATTTAGAAGATCTAAAAGAAATGTTATCAATAGCAGAGTTAAAATATACAAATTAAGACTTGATAAATATAAAAAAATAAAATATAATATTAATTACAACTTACAAAGGTAAAAAAATGAATAAAGAATTATTACAATCAAACAAAGGAATTAATGCTACAAATGTAGTAGGGTTCTCTGTTTCTGTTGTAATGATAGATATAATCGATACTTAGTGACTAACGCCACTGAGGGGTTAGTCACGAAATTAACTAATCCCTTGGTTACAAAAGTATTCGTAATTTTAAAAAACCTTGGGATTTGAAAATCTCAAGGTTTTTTTATGCGCTCAAAATCATGCGTAGGGTATCCCTTTAAAGTAAAATAAACATTTGATTTTAAAGAAAAAAAATAAAATTATTTAAAAAAAAGTGTTGACAAGATTAAATTAATAGATTATACTTATAAACATAGAGTGAAAGAGCAAAGAGTGATAAGAAATATAAAAAAGGTTGAAATTGAAAAATAATTATGAATATGTATTTCAAGTGAAAGCAAAAACAAAAAGTAAACAAAAACTTTTAGAAGAAGCAAAGCTAAAAGAAATAAATAGACTTCTTGATAAAATGGAAGATTCTTTAAACTTTATGATTGAATTTAATAAAAAATTAGATCAAACAATAGAGAAATATAATTAAAAATAAAAATGGTGTATTAGTATAATGGCAATTATCTTTGACTGTCTATCTTAGGATACGGG
>CEUY01055161.1_pt1 | contig 10397 bp, 18 predicted proteins | sample 361481 | NCBI WGS metagenome assembly CEUY01 (sample SAMEA2622737, study PRJEB7988) | marine metagenome | isolation source: saline water (ENVO:00002010), including
TACAAAAACACATTTCGGAGTTTAATAAAGCTCCAACAAAAGAAGCACTATCAGTCAAACTGAATAACAGAGAAGATTTGAATGAAGCTGCATTTAATAAATGTAATGAAGTTCTTGAAACTCTAAAAGGTAAAACAGATGATGAAGAATGGTTGACAAAAGAAACAGAAAAGTGGGCAAAAGACCAAGCAGTATATAATGGTATCGTGCAAAGTATTTCTATCTTGGAAGGTAAAGATAAGAAAGCCTCCAAGGATGTCATTCCAGAAATTCTTACAGAAGCATTAGCCGTTTCATTAGATAAAAGTATCGGACATAATTATTTGGAAGATGGTGAAAATAGATGGGAATTTTATCATCAAAAAGAAACTAAAATTCCATTTAAAATGATTATGCTTGATAAAATTACTGGTGGTGGTATCTCGCCAAAAACTCTTACAGTCTTATTAGGTGGAACTGGTGTTGGTAAAACTCTAGTAAAAACTCATTTTGCATCACAATATTTAAGACAGGGAAAAAATGTTTTATATATTACAATGGAAATGGCTGAAGAAAGAATAGCTGAAAGAGTTGATGCTAACTTAATGGATGTTGAGTTAAATGATTTACATAGAATGCCGAAAGATATGTTTGAGAAAAATCTCAAAGAAATGAAAATCGGTAAGTTAGTTGTTAAAGAATATCCAACAGCTGGAGCCCATGTTGGTAATTTTCGTGCATTGATACGAGAATTGAAAATTAAAAAAGACTTCACACCAGATATTATCATTTTGGATTATTTAAATATTTGTGCATCTAGCAGAGTGAAGTGGGCTGCAAATATGAATACCTACATTTATATCAAATCTATTGCAGAGGAGGTTCGTGGTTTGGCAGTAGAATGTAATGTTCCAATTATTACAAGTTCACAATTAAATCGGGAAGGGTTTACAAGTTCGGATCCTGATTTATCTAATACGTCTGAAAGTTTTGGATTACCAGCAACAGCAGATTTAATGCTTGCAATTATAGCAAAAGATGATGGAGTTGGTACGAATAACCAGATTTTGTTTAAGCAGTTGAAGAATCGTTATAGTGATATTTCTTTGAATAGTAAATTCTTGGTTAATGTAGTTAAGAAGAAAATGATGTTGGTGGATATAGAAGAAAATGACCAGCCTGCTCTAGCAAATGATGGTAGCAATAAATATTATGAAAAGAAGTCAGATGCAAATTCTAGTTCAAATCCATTGGCCAAAGAGTTCAAAATTAGACCAAAGTTGAGGACTGAAAAAGCCTATGATGATTGGAATATATAAATAATAGTATAACTTAAAGGAGGCTATTATGCAAGATTTAACTATTTCTGATGGCTGGTTTAATAAAAAAGAAGATGAAAAACCATTAATGAAGAAATTATGTGAACATCGAGCTGATACAACTACTTTGGATTATGATGTAGGTATAGAATATTGCAATTTTTGTGGTGCATTAGGCCACTATAACGTAGATATTGACAAGGTGGAGTGGAAATTGCCTGAGTTTTTAGTGAAGCAGAATTATAACTAGGCTGAAAAGTATTATAAATATAGAGTAAATATGAGTGATGATATTAAAAAAATGTTTTCCGATGCAGTAGAAAAAGCCGTAACGGAAAAAGAAGAAATTAGTGAAAATTCTATCTTACATAGAATTTTAGCTACTAATGTTGACCATTATAAGATATGTCCATTTCGGTCATTAAACGTGGATGATTGCCCACTATGTAAGATAAAAAACTTATGAAATCATTTAAGAATTTTTTAAAAGAAGCAGATACTTCTGGTGCATTTGAAATGGAGGCAGCTCTTGTTGCAGCTGCAAACAATGACAATAAAGCCAAGTTCAAAGACCCAACTGTTTCTGTTGCAAATGCTAAGAAAGTTTTAAAATCACAAAAGATAAAAGGAAAAGGAAAATTTCCTAGCAGTCGATATGAAGTAACAAAAGAATGGGCTTCCTATTTTGATGGTGGTAAAGTTCCAAGTGCTACTAAAACACCTAAGACTGATATTATAATTGGAAAAAATTATATTTCTTTAAAAACGGGTGATGCACAATTAATGAGTGGTCAACGGCCTGAAGCACAAGCAACTTTTTATGCAGCTATGAAAAAAACTGATAATACGGCTTTGTTGAAAAAAGTAGAAAAACAATTAAAAGAATTAAAAACAGCTTTTCGTCTAACAAACAAAAAAGGAAAAGAAATTCATGGTAACAAACGTGATTTGATAGGAACAGCAAAAGGACAAGTGTTAGAAGAAATAGATGTGTTTCATAGAAAATTTAAAAAAGATTTAAGAAAGGCATTTGAATCAAATTCTAAATTTGCTCAAGAGTTTACTTTTGAAGCTATGACAGGAGCTCAAAAGTTTGGAAAGAATGAGGGGACTGCTACTTCTTTTCTTATAACAAATAAAGAAGGAACAAAATCTGATTTTCATACTGTTATAAAATCATCTGATAAATATGTTAAGAAAATTGCAAGTCAAGTAAAGCCTGATGTTAGATTTAAGTCAGGGTCTGTTAAAGGTTCTGCTGATAAAACAGGAAAGAAAATATATAATTTCTGGGCCACAGTTGGTTTGGGTGTTAAGATGGTTTTGGATGAAGGTTTTGAACAGATTGAAAAAGAAATGCTAACAGAAGGAATACTTGATAAAGCTAGTGTGGTATGGGATAAGTTGAAAAGTAAAGTAACCAATTTATTTGACAAATTTATTGATTGGATTATGGAAAATTTCCAAAAAGCAAAATCTTGGATTGGTGATAATTGGAAAAGATTGGTTGATTATATGGATTATGAACCCATGGTGTCATATACAAATAATATTAAGTGGTAGTTTATGTTATCATTCAAAGAAGTATTAAATGAAGATAAAAATACGCACATGGAGCACCTTGAAGATGAAATCATCAACAATGGTGTAAAAGGTGCGACAACAGTAATAAGGTTTTTAGATTCCTTGAAAGATATGTTATCTGGTGGAAAAAAGAAAACCAATATTACTACGAAGTGGGATGGAGCTCCAGCAATTTTTGCTGGAATCAATCCAGAGAACGGAAAGTTTTTCGTCGCAATAAAAGCATTGTTTAATAAGTCCCCCAAAATAAATTATACGGTAGCTGACATTAAAGCTAATCATGGTTCAGGCGGGCCTTCAGATAAAATAAAACTTGCGTTGAAACATTTACCGGATCTCGGATTAGATGATGGAGTCTATCAAGGTGATATAATGTTTTCTAAAGGTGATTTGAAAAAACAAACAATAGATGGTGAGAGTTGTTTGACATTTACACCGAATACTATCACCTATGCTGTTCCAGAAGATAGTGATTTGGCTTCTGATATGAGGAAGGCAAGTATTGGAGTGGTGTGGCACACAAAGTATTCAGGAAACAGTATTGCTGATTTGAAAGCATCTTATGGTGTTGATTCAAGTCAATTCAATAAAAGTAAAAAAGTTTGGTTTGATGATGCATATGTAGATACTGCAAATGCAGCTACGTTTTCTCCAAGTGAAATAAAAACACTTGAAGGCAAAATCAGACAGGTGGCTGGTGCAGCTTCCAAAGCAGGTAAATTTTTAAATCAACTTTCTAAAGATAAAACTAAGTGGGGATTAGCTCCACTTATGAAAATCTTTTTTAATTCAAAGATTCGTGAAGGAGATAAGATAGCAGACACAAAAAATCTTGTTAAAGAGTTTCAGCAATACTATGTCGCTCGAATGAAACAAGAGATCGACTCAAAGAAATCTGATAAAGGTAAACAGAAATATAAAGATATTCAAAAAGAATCAGAAAAGACTTTAAAGAAATTCAAAGACGAATTATATTTTACAATGGCCACTTACTTGGGAATACTTGAAGCAAAAGAAATGGTCATTAGAAAACTGGAAACTATAAAAGGTATTGGTACGTTTTTAAAAACTAAAGATGGGTTTAAAGTAACAGCACCAGAAGGCTTTGTTGCTATTAATTCAAAAGGCGGTGCTGTTAAATTAGTTGATCGACTTACTTTTTCCCATGCTAATTTTACAATAGCTAAAGATTGGGTAAAGGGGTGATACTATGCTAGAAGATTTAAAAGAACTCAGAAGAATATTAGATAGATTTATAGCTAAGTATGAAAAAGAAGCTATATATTGTGTAGGGCAATTAGAAGTAGATAGAGAAGAAGAAAAAGAACCAGATAACAATTTAACAAAGGAAGGATTTTGGAGAGGGAATGACATCTATTAGATCGAGGTATTGTGCAAAGTGTGATGCAGTATTGAAGTGGAATTGTAAGTGTCCAAATAACAGAGCCATGGCATGGCATAGAAAAAACGTATTTCATTCTGGTAAACGGTATAAGGGGAAAAAGGCTTGGAAAAAAGTTTATCCAGATGAAGTTGAATATAAAGGGGATTCAAAATGAAATCATTTAGAAAATTTGTTAAAGAGGGAACTAAGGAAGAATACAACAAACTTTTTGATGCAAAACTAAAAAAGTATGGTGTTGATAGTCCTGAAGATTTGTCTGATGAAGAAAAGAAAAAGTTTTTTGATGAAATTGATAAAGAATGGAAGTCTGATAAAGAGGAAGTTAAAGAGTTTATTAAGAAAGATGGTGCAAGGCGTCGTGTTGCTGGTGGCGACGGTCGAAAGAGTAAAAAGTCTAAAGAAGAAGGTTGTGCTGACCATGAGGATGAGGAAGAAGAGGAAGAAGAATGAAAGGCTTTGGAACATTCATAAAAGAAAATTGGAAAGATGAAGCTACTGAGTTAAAGCTATTCATTGATAATGATGCAAATCTTTATCGTCAAAGACTTGTTCCTATTGTCAAAAATATCCAGAAGAAAATGAAGTCTGGAAAGTATGACCATAAGAAAGCTCCTAAACTTTGGAAGTATCTTGTAGATGATGGTGCAAAGAAATATGCTAAAGAATTTCCAGGTGTTAAGTTTGATAGGAAAGTTAAAGATCATGTTGCACAAGAATTTGCAGATGAATACAGAGTTGAAATAGAAGCCCAAGGCGGAAAGATGTTCTAATGAAAAGTTATAGGAAATTCATAAACGAAGCAAAAGGTGATACAGCTGTTTTCTCTTTTGGTAGAATGAATCCTCCTACCATTGGACACGGGAAACTTATCGCTAAAGTTATTTCAGTTGCAAAGAAAGAAAGAGCAACACCTATTATTTTTCCTTCAAAGACCGAAGATAAAAAGAAAAATCCTTTGTCATTTAAAACAAAAGTGAAAGTAATGAAGGATGTTTTTGGTAATGTTATAAATACTGATACATCAATAAAGACACCCTTTGACGTATTAGACAAGCTAAATAATGATAAGTATGAAAAAGTTGTTTTTGTAGTTGGCAGTGATCGGGTAAGCGAATTCAAACGAAATATGAGTAAATATGTTGATAGCGACCTTGATAATATAAAAGATTTTTCAGTTGTCTCAGCAGGAGATCGTGATCCAGACGCTGAGGGTGTTGCTGGTATGTCTGGTTCAAAAATGAGAGACTTTGTTATTAAAGATAAGTTTAGCAAGTTCAAGGAAGGGCTTATGACGAAGAATGCTAGACTTGCAAAAGCCGTTTTCAAAGAGATCGGCAAAAAATTAAAAATCAAATAGGAGGAGAACCTATAATGCATCCAAGATTTATGCAAGCTTTAATATTTTTGGCAGGTTGGGCAGTAGCAGGTTATTTGTATCATTAAATATTATTAGAAAGGAGTAAAATAGTATGGAAACTATGATTTTAGCATGGGCACAGGGACAATCTTGGTTTGGTATTGCTTGCACAGTTATTGCAGTTGCAAACGCAGTTACTCTTACCTTAAAAGATGATTATGCAGAAAAATTGCCTGTTCTTGGAAAAATATGGCCGATTCTGAATTGGTTGTCTTTGAATGTTCATAATAATAAAAATGGTTAATAATTGATATATGGGGGAAGCTTCCCCCATATATTTTTTGATTTGAAAGGAAAAGAGTATGCGTAAAGGAATAGTTGGTGGTTTACATAATGAAACTGGTTGTATTATGAGTGAAGGTAATACTTATAATTTTAATATTAAAATAGTTAATGGAACCGTAGCGAATGGTCAGCAAGTAGATTTTGAGTTAAACCAATATGACGGCGTAGTTAAAGTGGATGGTCTTGGTGCAACAAAACCAACACCCGCACCTCAACCAAAACAAAAACCAAAACATAAACAAAAAGAAAATACTGCAAGTAAGCTTGTGGATAATTTTGCAGTAGATAACAGAGAATTACTAACGGAGGATAAATAAAATGAGTACATGGGGATCAGATGGTGCTGAAGGAAGTAAACCAAAAAATTTAACAGATGCAGAAAAAGCTAAGTGTACTGCTGATAAAACTGGCTGGACAGTTCCTGCTGGTGGTAATGATAATCCAGCTGCAGATCGTGAAACATTGGTTGCTGTTAGAGGAATGAAAGAAGCACCAGCACCAGCTCCGGCTGAGGAAGAAGAAGAATAGGTAATGATCCGTATTGCCTGTTTATTATTTTCATTATTTATTTTAACAGGGTTTTCTAAACCAAGAATTATAGACAACGGTGAATTTCAAGAACCTGCTATTGACAAATTAATACAATGGGTGCCAGAACAAATCCCACGCACCGTATCATTTTATTTTGATACTGATGGGGATGGTGTATCTGATATTATTATTGCATATTATCTTATAGAAGCTTATGCTTGTAGAGAATTATGTACGATTGAGTTAAGAGAATTTGAGGATCATTGGATTTTAGTATCTTCTATTGGTGAAAATCCATATGCATATTATATTGTTAAGAAGTGGTCAATGTGGCGTGAGACAGAAAAAGAAGATTGGAAAAGTGTAAAAAAATCATCTGGATCGGTTTATAAGTATAAGGACCATGATGAATGGTTTAATGATAAGTTTTTAAAATTATGGCCAGAAATGGCTCCATAAAAAATGTAGAGGTTTTATGCGATTTGATGTTTTGACGAATGGTAATTATATGATGTATGCACTACTTCATTATGATAACCCACATTGTAAAGATATAAAAGAGTTCTTTGAGGATATTAAACGAATACATTATATTCGTAGATTGTTTAAAAGATACGAAACAGATGGTATTCTTAAAGACCGATTAATACTTAATCATCTAATTACATTCTATAATGTTTTTGAAGCTAAAGCAGCTTCAAGAATACTATTCTTTAGAATAGAAGAAAAATATCATTCTGCGTTGAAAACTTTTTTAGTTTTTATTAACAAAGCGCCAGAAGAAAGAAATGATATATCATTAGATGATGTTGTAATTAATGTTCTAAGGAATATAAAATAAATGTCAAGATTAGTAGATACCTATATAACATATCGAATTATTAAAACATTAGTAAAGCCATGGAAACAACAAGAAGCCTATAAACTTGGTATTATTGATGCTAAAGGTAAGACTTTAAAAAAAGCTAAAGATTTAAAAACAGCTGACGAAAAAGAAGCTTATACTGTTTTGACTAGATTTATTTTCAATCTTAAACGTCTTTTGAATCAAGTGCCAGGTGGCAAAAGTAAGTTTGGGTCTTATGCAGCAGCAGCTGTTCTTTTACTAAAAGAGGAAGAAGAAAATGAACAAGAAACCATTTGAAGAAGATGCTCCAACTAATGCAACCGGCCCAGCTGTAGTTGGTACTGGTGATGATAAGTCAACTTGGAAAAAGAAGAAAAAGAAATCCAAGATTATTAAGCGTCTCAAAGGAACTTATGAAGTTGGTAGAAAACCAGATAAAGAATTAGTATTGAAAAAAGAAGATCGTGATTATCGTAAAGAATATGATAATTATCATGCAAAACCAGAGCAGCGTAAAAAGAACGCAGCTCGTTTGAGAGCGAGGAGGCTAATGGTGAAAAAAGGTAAAGTGAAAAAGAATGATAAAATGGATGTGCATCATAAAGACAACAATCCCTTGAATAATGACCCCAAAAATCTTTCAGTAACTACACAAAATTATAATAGAAAAGAACCTCGATTGCGTGAAGAAGGTGAGATTGATATTACACCTGATTCTACGTTTGCGCAGATGCCAGTATTCAAAGTTGATTCAAGCGATTTTGTAAGATGTCAAGATGTGAAAAAGAAACATGCTAGATGGAGTAAACATATTGATACAAATTCAGAATATGGTAAAAAGATTCATACATACGCACAAAAGAATCCTAAGAAATCTATTATAGTTCAAGATGATAAAACAGGCCACATGGTATATTTACGAAAATACTCACAAATGGAGAAATAAAAATGATAAGTCTTATTGGTAACGCATTAGGTCTTGGTTTAAAGATTATGGATAGGATTGAAAAAAATTCTGATAAACCAAGTTTTGAAGAATTTAAAGGAAGAAAAAAAGAAATGGATAATTCATTAGCAGATGAAGATGTTAATGGTATTGATTCTATGTTTGAATATCTAGCAGAACGTGCGAGGGCTGGAAAAACAGGAAAAAAAGGTTAATCAATAACACTTTTTAAGGAAAAAAGTAATGTCAGAAAAAGAATACGTTGTTATTGTTAAAGAAGGGGAAGATTTAAATGCACTTGATGCTGAAATGGCAGCTAGTTCTGGAAGTGGTGTTATACCAGATCGTGCTGTAGTATGTGCTGATCCACAAACACATGATACACGAATGACACATTGGAATCTTACAGATGCAGAAGCAGAAACACTAAAAGGTGATGGTAGAGTTTTAGCTGTTGAAAGACCAACTAAAGACAGAACAGATATTGAAATTGCACCTGTTGCTAGACAACCTGAAACATTTACCAAAGGGAATAATCCTGCTGGTGGTGTTAATTGGGGATTGTCTCGTTGTAATTATAGCATTGATAATTTCGACGGTAACGATTCAATATTTGATAACTACAAATACGCTATGACAGGTAAAGATGTTGATGTTGTTATCATGGATAGTGGTATTGAACTTGACCATCCAGAGTTTAAAGACGCTGCAGGAAATAATCGAATACAAGCAATAGATTGGTATGCAGCTTCTAATGGTGCTATGACAGGTACTCAGGGTGCTGATTGGTACACCGATACTAATGGTCATGGTACTTTTTGTGCAAGTATTTCTTGTGGTAAGAAATATGGTTGGGCAAAGGATGCTAACATATATTCTATTCCAATTTATAATAATGCAGCTGCTGTTTCAGCTGAAACTGCTATGGACTTGGTAAGACATTGGCATAATAATAAGGGTACGAATAAACCAACTATTGTTAATATGAGTTTTGCTTATCTTTATACAATGGACAATGCTGGAACACAAAATGGTGATAATGGTCAATGTTGGGATACATTTACTGGTCAAATGGATATATGGACTTTTGGTGATCCGGGTTATACTAATGCAAATGAAATAGAAGATAATGTTGATCTTAATTCTTTTACAAAACCAGCATCAAGAGTTGCATCTGTTGATGCGAAACTTGACCAAATGATTGCAGCTGGTATTCATATTTCTATTGCAGCTAATAATAATTATGAAGTTCAATATGAATATGAAGATAGCGCAAATGACAACTATAATGATTTTATGGTTCGACCTACTTTTGCTGGTGGAGCTCCATTGTATTACCATCGCGGCTCTAGTCCAAGAGGTACTATGAAGGGTGGAGCAGAAATGGTTGTTGGTAATATTGGTGTCGATTATACTAATAATAAAGAAAGATTAAGAGCATCATCTGCAAATGGAGAGGCAGTAGATATATTTGCACCTGGCACTCAAATTACTGCGGGAGTTTCTAATGTCAATAGTGGATTTTATGCAGACACAGCACATCCGGATGATGGAAGTTGGAAAATCGGTAATAGTTCTGGTACAAGTTTTGCTTGCCCTCAAGTTGTTGGTGTTGGTGCATTATATTTGCAAAACGAGCCAAACCTTACGCCGGATGAGTTGAAAGCAAAAATGTTGCATGATTCAAAAAAAGGTGTATTGTATGATGATCTTAATTGGGATCAAAAAGATTTGGGTAAGTATGCAGATCATGTTACTACAAACAAAGGCTTGATGGGAGGGCCTAACAAAGTTCTTTATAATAGATTTACTGGTGATGTTTTTGTAGGATACTACGAAGCTTAATAATAGAAAGGGATAAAAATGAAAAACATAATGTTAGGATTTTGTTTAATTGTTTTAATTGGTTGTGGAGCGACTAGTAATGCTTATAAAAGACCCGATGTAAGAATAGTGGGGGAAGCTCAAATGAAGAAACTTGAGAATGGCAATTACGAAGTTACCCCACGCTGGATCAAAGATCGCTTTGATGCAGAGAACTCAATGTTAAAGCAATTAGAGGACTGTCGAGAAGGTGGAAGATA
>CEUY01488187.1_pt1 | contig 10396 bp, 8 predicted proteins | sample 361481 | NCBI WGS metagenome assembly CEUY01 (sample SAMEA2622737, study PRJEB7988) | marine metagenome | isolation source: saline water (ENVO:00002010), including
TTTTGACGGGGGTAACTTCTGCGGACGCGATAGTAAGCGTCAACGATATTATCGTAGAAGTTCAGGTGGATGGCAGCTTTGAGATAACACTTTCTTTGGACCCTGGACCTAACTTTATAGACGTCGTGGCTAGCAACCTAGAGGGAAGTCAGATTAATTCATCATTGGCCATTATCTCTATTCCTTCTGAGAACACACAATGATGGTCTATTTCCGTTTAATTTTAGTTGTTGTACTAGTCTCTTGGGTCAACGTTATTTTTGTTGATACCGCTAATGCAAAGGTTAAGCCTGAAGATATTGAGGCAGTGTTTGGTACAGCGGTGGAGGTAAGACCTCCTAGCGCGATTGTTGTCGCTTCTAAATCAGGACTTGTAACACTAAATTTCACTAGACAATCTCAACTCAAGATCGGTTCAAATAGTTCAGAGGTTGAAGATGTAGGTGAGGGTGACAGAATTGTTTCGACTGCTATAAGAAATGCTGATGATGAATTAGAGTCTCTAAGGACTCTTGTGCGTGTAGCGAACGAACAACCGATTACTAAACATGTTGTTGGGGTCGTGACAGGCGTTTCAGAAGGCGAAATTTTAATTCAGAGTAGGACTGGGGGAGTGGTGGATGTGTTAATACCGGCAGGTATTGATGCTCCGCTTTTAGGTGATGGGATCACCATGGTCGCTAGGCTTGATCGATCAAGTGGAATCCTTACGGCGGTAGGCTTTGAACTGACAAGCAGGACAGTCGAACGAATACAGGACGCAAAAAATGATGCTTTGGATGAAGCTGAGTCCAAGCGCCTTTCTGAAATAGCTATAGATGCACGTAGCAAGCATCTTTCTGCATTAGATGATGCTGCCAGGGCGATACAAAGACTTCTTGAATCAGATCTAGTTGACAAGAGCACACTACAACAGTCGCAATCACAACTGGAGGAAATTCAAAGGAGATTTACGGAGCTCTATGAGATTTATGAGCTGGCTGCAAGAAACCGTGGCGAGGAACAACCTTTCCTGCGTATATCGGGTGGATTGGTTGACGAGATCACTGCTTCCGCATTTACGATTGTTCCTAAGAGTGGAGAGGGTACTTATCCATTCTCTGTGGAGTTTAAATACGACTTGTTAGAAACGACGGTGAATCTGCCCCAAATTATGCTTGACGATATTTCTTCTGATAGTAGCAATCCATTAGTTTTGAGTGATGTGAGTACTCTGATTGATCCAGGTAGTGAATTGGACGTTAAGTACGTCATCGAAGGGGATAAGCGTAGAGCCGTATCAATAGAAGTTAAACCTATTAGGCTAGTCGAAGAGCTTGAGGCCGTTCTTGAGCATGAGTCTCGCCGAGCATTTCACGGACTCATCACGCTGGTGGAGATTGATGAATCTCTTGCTGATGCTCAGGGAATTGTCATAGCATCGAACGATAAGAAGGCACTCAAAGCTGCAGCGAAGGTTACTAATCAGACCGAGATTACGTTGGATGGCAGGGATGCTTTGATCACAGACCTTAATGCTGGGCAGTCTGTAGATATTCAGTTTGAATCGGTAGAAGCTGACTCAATTCCAGACATTACTGGTTCAGATATAACCTTAAGAGCGTTAGCTATACGATCGCGTTCCTCTGCTCCCGTTCAGGAAGATTACATCTCAGGAATTGTAGATTCGATAGATTACGCAGAGTCTTCGGTGTTTATACTCCCAACTGACGGTGATGTAATCGAACTTAGTGCGGGCAATCAAGCCCCGATTGTACGTGATGGTCGATCTTCGACCATCGAAGATGTCCAGGTTGGCGATCTTGTTGTCACCGCCACGCGAACCGATTCACAGGCTAGCGAGTTTACTAGCCTGATTGTTGTCGCGCGAAAGAATGTTAAATTCTCAGGGATCATTACCGGCATTGGGCTCGCGCCTAAACGATTGCATGTCACTAGTGATACTGGCCAAGTATTTAATGTTCTGGTCAGAGACGAAACGTGGCTAGTGGTAGATGATAAAAGGGTCCAGTTCGAAACTCTCACAACTGGAATGAACATTAATAATGGTACCTATTCAGTCACTGGTCGAGATGGGACTTTTTATAATGTTGCAACGACCGTGTCTATCGCGTCACCTAAGGTGATTAAAGCATCTGGGATCATTACATCTATCAATGTTGTGGAAGGGACTTTGACTGTACTTTCCGGTCAGTCAACTGAAACCAAGGTAATAAATCTTCATCTTCCAGATGCACCTCTCGGCGAACACTTAGTCAAGGACGGCCGTGAGATCAGGTCTTTGCTGAAAGTCGAACTTGGAGATTGGGTCGACATAGTTTTTTACGTCTTAGAAACAGGAGAAATCCAGAGACTTTCGGTAGTATCAGATAATTTTATTCAGTCGCGCGGAGCCGTAGTAGAGATACCCGAAAACAATCGCTTTATTGTTGTTGAGATCGCTAATGGAGAACGCTTTGATCTCTGGGTGGGTCCGGATTCCATTCTCAAACTCAATGGTCGAAAAATCGACTCTTTATCTCCACTGAATGACTTGATTGACAATGATTTTGATAATCGAGAAACCTCAGATGTAGTAGTCACAGAGGTATTGTTCATTCGTGATTCTCTGGAATCTCATCTTGGTGTAATAATCTCAATACAATTTCAAGTGGCACTTGACTCTGAGATATATTCCGAGGCAAGTAATAAAAGAGCTGTATTGATTGAGACTATGGTATCCGGTGTTGTAGAGGTGATTGATGGAAATCGTTGGGTGGTAGATGGGCAGGTATTCGGGGTGAATCAAGACACCAGATACGATGGTGGTGTGCCAAAGGTGGGTGAAGTCGTACTTGCTGTTTTAGTTAGTCGCACCCTGGGAGACTACGTTGCAAAGACTATCATTATTTCGCAGAGCGATTAGTAGCACGCTAAGCTAGTGTTGTTATTTTCGAATAATCATTAGACTATCGAGGCGGTGATTCAAATCTATTACGGTCTCTGAACGTCTTACGTGTCAATTGGCGTGCTTTTGCCGCTACTCGGCTTGTAGGTTCTAAAGCTATCGCCATGGGGATAGATAAGACCAAAAGTAGCGCCAGAGTCGTGAATCCAAGCCGATAACTGCCTTCTATGTCATGAATAAGCCCTACAAGCAATGGACCCGCTGCTCCAAAAAGAGCGTTCACTGAACTAGTGAGTCCAACGATAGAACCGTAGCTTCCTCTACCAAAGTAGTCGCCTAGAATAGACAACCTCAATGGAATTGATGCTCCAAATCCTAAACCGAAGAAAATTACAAAGAATGGTAAAGGCCATAGACCTAGGTTAACACCGAGGATATTTGCGTTGATTCCTGCAAGCCCTGATACTCCTAGAGTTTGCATAATCATAGCTATTGTTAGCAGCATTCTTTTGTCGAATTTATCACCGAGTATGGCGACTCCTGCCCTACCAGAAAGGTCGCCAATCGCAACTGCTCCAGCTGCGGATGCCGCAAGTGCAGTGGTAATTCCATACTCTAGAAGAGCGCTGAAGTGGAACAGGTTAGTCGAACTGACGAGTTGACCTAGACTCGTTACTATTGCTAATTGCCAAAAAAAACGCAGCTTGATTGCTTGCCGCATGCTAATCGTGTGTTCGCGGATGGTGTTGAATTTGGTGCTAGATGCGTTGTTGTGCGGATTTTCCTTATGTGAAGCTCCATCGGGGAGCATCCCGTATTCTTCAGGACGTTTTCTCATGATTAAGGTTGCGGGAAATCCAATTAGCCAGAATCCTATTCCAGTTGCCATAAGCATGTCGCGCCACCCGAATGTTTCTATCGAAGCAACCAGGATTGGTAACGTGAGACCGCCGATAGCTGAGAAAGACATTAGGATCGCAAGAGCGCGAGCTCGTTTGTTTACAAACCAATTAGCTACGGTAACGACAAATACAATGAATGTTCCGAATGACATTCCAAGAGTCAACAGAGAGATCGCAACATAGAACTGCCATAGAGTCTGCATTTGGCTCATAAAGATAAATCCGCCACCCGTGACAAATACTCCAAATGCCATAGCTTTACGAGGGCCGTATCGATCAAGTAATGCACCGACGAATGGCGAAATCATTCCGCTTTCACTACGTTGTAGTGAGATAGCAGCGCCAGTAGCTCCGCTGCTCCATCCAAACGTGTTTAGAATCGGAGGTATGAAAGCTTGAAATCCACGCCAGAACACAGCGGATGTGTACCACTGTACGAGTCCTCCAGCTCCAACTATCCACCACCCATAAAATGGCTGCTTTAATAAACCCATGCAGTACTTTTCCGATTATGGAGAGGATCTAACATTAAATAATTGATTCTGATGTTTTTGAAGCTTACGTAATCGGTGAATGATAGCCCTGACTTGGGGAACTAATGCGTTATTTTCCTCGTATTCATACAAGTTTTTAGAATTTTAGAGAAAATTTATTGCGCTTGAACGCGTAAAGTCTATGAGGATAGATTTGTCATAGCTTATTATTTTGTCATTGAATTAAGAGTTATTTTCATAAGATTGATAACCAAATGAGTGGTTCAATAAAATTATTTTCAGTCTTCGGCATACCTGTTGATATTAACGCGACATGGTTGATTGCGTTTGCGCTTATTACATGGTCATTATCTACGGCAGCATTCCCATCTTTTTTCGGATTATGGTCTCCCACTGAGTGTTGGATTGCTGGTGTTATAACAACCATATTTCTGTTCGTTTCAGTACTGGCTCATGAACTTGGTCATTCACTCGTGGCAATTTCACAGGGGTTGAGTGTGAGAGGTATTACGCTACTTCTTTTTGGTGGAGTATCGAAAATTCAGGGTAAGGCTACTCGACCACGTAATGAATTTCTTATTGCTGCCGCAGGTCCAGCTATTTCATTTGTAATTGGAGCCTCTTTGATTTTTTGGTGGATCAAATTTGGACCTGTATATGAAGACGAAGTTCATCTGATACATGGAGTGCTATTTCTAACAGGGTGGATGAACATACTGGTTGCAGGGTTCAACATGTTGCCTGGTTATCCCATGGATGGTGGACGCGTGTTGCGTTCGGCAGTATGGAGTTTTACTGGTGATAGTGAACGAGCTTCACGCGTGGCATTACGGGTCGGTCGAATCGTGTTTTACTTGCTGATTGGCTGGGGTGTCTGGCAAGTATTAAGTGGCGATGTGATGGGAGGAATATGGGTTATTTTTATCGGGTGGTTCTTGATGTCTTCATCTCGAGGTGAAATGCAAGCAGAACATGCGGGGGCATACGATTCAAGATCCTCAAAGACTACTAGGATTAATCAACTAGATTTAGAAGTTCGGCGTGTCGCTCGAGCAATACCACGGATGTTTGAAAGTAGTTTGTCGGTTGAGGAGACTGTTAATCAGCTAATACCTTCACTTCCAATGGCGTCTATACCTGTCGCCAGACAAGGCGAATTGATCGGATTTCTCGTACGTCGTGATTTAGATTTTGTTCCACTTGAGCGCACAGCAGAAACAACGCTTGGCGAACTTATGAATCCAGATAGTCTTAGGGTAATTTCAGCAGATGAGACGGTTTATAACGCACTTAAGTCTATGGATAAACATCAGGTAGTTCAGCTCGTAGTTATGGAAGGAGATTATGTCGTTGGTATGGTTACACGAGAAGACATCATCAAGGTTATGACGGATACTTCCAACCATAAATAACGAGTATTTGATAATGAATATCGCGCTAACTACTTCAAACTTAATTCGCTAAAAGTAATAGTGATTACAGTTTCACTATTGCCCGTCGATGAAACCCGACACCCACCACTTCTTTTCCGAATTTGGTCTCGACTTGGAATTTGAGTTTATCGCAGTTGATTTCTACCAAAGTTGCTGTTGTTTTGACTATTTCACCGGCCGGTGTCGGGGCGATGTGTTTTATGTCGACATGAAATCCAACAGTTGGGCCAACTTGCTTAAATACCGCGTCGACCGAAGCTAGTTCCATCTCCATTACCATTGCTGGGCTGGAAAGAACGGAGTCTTCCTTTTTGCCAGTAGGGCTATATAGCTGTGAGCCCTCAACAACTAGCATTCGGGTTGCTGACATTCCGATCGCTAACTGTGAATAGTTCGGCATGGTCGTTGTGTTGTCGGTAACGTTGCATCTCTGCTTGCAGCTACAGAGCGATGATCCCGTATCCCGCATCAACAGGAATGATTGAGCCTGTAATGCCAGAGGACATATCGCTTAGTAGAAACAGTGCTGTGTCTGCGACTTCTTTGTGGTTAATGTTTCGTCCCAGTGGAGATTTATCTCGGTGGGCACGAGTCATGTCACGAAAGCCCGGGATGCTACGTGCTGCTAGTGTTGGGAGTGGTCCTGCAGAAATTGCATTCACCCGTATATTTTTCGACCCAAACTCGACGGCTAATTGGCGAGCTTCGTTTTCTAGGGCGGCTTTTGCTGTTCCCATAATGTTATATCCGGGATATACGCGCTGAGAAGCATCAAAAGTAAGGGTAACTGCTGAACCACCAGAATCTCCGAACAGTGGAGCTGCTTTTCCGATTACTGGCATAAGTGTGTAAGCGCTGGTTTCAAGAGCCGTCCTGAATCCCTTTAGATTTGTTGAAGAGAAGTCTCCGCCCAGATCTTCTCTTTCGGCGTAAGCAATGCAATGAACGACAAAATCTATCTCGCCCCATTCTTTTTTTATGCGTTCGTAAACAGTTTGCACCTGATTATCGTCAGTAGCATCACATTCGATAAGCAATGGGTTGCCGAGATTCGAAGTCGTCTTTGCTACCGGGTCTTTAAGTCGTTCGTTTAGATACGTGAATGCAAGTTCAGCGCCTGCTTCTGCAAGTCGTTCAGAAATTGCCCAGGCAATGCTACGTTGGTTTGCTACGCCCCAGACTACTCCACGTTTTCCAGTTAGATCGATAGATACAGTCATTGCCGTCGTTAGCCTTCCGCTTGCTTATGCGAGTATGTGTTTGGTATTTGACTTCAACAACAAATGTAGCAGTCAGTTGATTTATATGGCATGAGACGAATTGTTATTCGTTGAAGTTTTTCGGATCATTGTATTAATTGGTTTTTGCCTGCCTCCACTAATGGCGGCAGACAAAAGAATCTCTATTTACCAGTTTGTGTGAGATCCGTCAGCCTTATGTGGGTGGGGGGCTTCCCAGAACGCAAAAGGTTCCGTGAGCTTGCTTTCATCTACATCTACTCCAAGCCCTGGTCGGTCATTTACAACGTATCCGCTACCGCTAAATTCAACCTGTTCTGGAAAGAGGTCAAAGTCTGGGTTATCGGCACGTTCCATGTTAACTTCTAACCATGCGAAGTTTGGTGTAGCCGCTCCAAGATGGACCGAAGCTGCGGTACATATGGGTCCGAGAGGGTTGTGAGGCATTAGGTCTATGTAGTGTGCCTCTGCCCATCCAGCGACTTTCATAGATTCGGTAAAACCTCCAACGTTACAAATATCGACTCGGGCATATTGTGTGATTCCTCGTTCGATGTAAGGTAAAAACTGCCACTTGGACGCGAATTCTTCACCAATTGCGAAGGGTACATCAGTCAACTTTCTTAAAGCTTCATAAGCTTCAGGAGTTTCGTCCCGTATAGGCTCCTCTAGGAAATCTAGGGTATGGCTTGGCATCATCTGACAGAAAGAAGCCGTTTCTGCAGGGGATAGACGGTGGTGATAGTCGACTCCGAGTATGGCTTGGTTTCCAAGAACCTCTCGAGTTTTTATCAGCCATTCCGCTGAGTTTGCGATCGACTCCCTTGGTTCGAAAAGACCACTGTTCTGGATATCCATATTGTCGTATGACAAACGAAACGCATTAATACCACGCTTCATAAAGTCTTTTGCCTGTTCGATCATGTCTGGACCGTATGGTCCTGCAGTTGTTGCGAAGACGGGAACTGTGTGGCGGTGCTTTCCTCCGAGCAGTTCGTAAACAGGCACTCCAAGTTTCTTACCTACAATGTCATGTAGTGCTAGATCTATAGCTGAAATCGCAGCAGTTAGGGTGCGCCCGCCCTCGAAATACTGGCTTCGGTACATCTCTTGCCATAACCCTCCACGGGCCATTGGGTCGCGACCTATCAGGAACTCGCGGTAGTGCTCGACTATTCCTTTGACGCCCAGTTCACGTCCGGAAAATCCGGATTCACCCCAGCCGTATATTCCTTCGTCTGTTTCTACTTTGACGAGCATTTGGTTTCGGCGTCCGACCCAAACTGCGTAAGGTTTTACATCTGTAATTTTCATTATTTTTCTATACCTATTTGATTCAAGTGATTTTTATGATTTAGATTTACCAGTTGGTGTGGGAGCCGTCGTTTCTTTTCAGGTGAGGCATTTCCGAGTAGCGGAACGGTTCAGTAAGTGATGCTTCATCAACTTCCACGCCGAGTCCAGGTTGGTCGAGAACGGTTACTTTGCCGGGTACCACTTTAGGTTGAACAGGGAATACTTCCTTGTCGTAGAAGCCAGTACTTTCGCCCGCCGACTCTCTTATTTCAAGCCAAGAGAAGTTTGCGGATGCCATTGCCATGTGTGCTGTGGCTGCAACACAGATTGGTCCAAGCGGGTTGTGCGGCATCAGGTCGATGTAATGAGCTTCTGCCCATCCGGCAACCTTCATGGCTTCCGTGATTCCACCAACGTTGCAAATGTCGACTCGAGCATAGTTAGCAATACCTCTCTCGATATATGGCAGGAACTGCCACTTAGAGGCGAACTCTTCACCAAGTGCGAACGGAACGTTTGTCATTGTCCGAAGGGTTTCGTATGCCTCAGGTGTTTCGTCACGAATTGGCTCCTCGAGAAAATCGAGAGTGTGAGCAGGTATCATTTGGCAGAACGAAGCAGTTTCTGCGACTGATAGACGGTGGTGGAAGTCGTAACCAATTACGGGTCGCATTCCGAGTACTTCACGTGCTTTGATTAAGCCTTCGGCAGAGTTTGCGATCGCCTCTCTTGGCTCATAAATGCCTTCATTAACGAGCGGTCCGCCTTCTTCTGCTCGGTGTAATCGGAAGCAATCGAATCCCTGCGCAATCATACGTTGGGCAACATCGATCATTTCTTCCGGACTGTTTCCCCCGCCACTAGCGAAAGTCGGTACGTAATTACGCTGCTTACCACCGATAAGCTCATACACTGGTACACCTAGCTTTTTTCCGACAATGTCGTAAAGAGCTATGTCTATTGCTGAAATTGCTGCAGTTAGGGTTCGACCTCCTTCGAAGTACTGGCTACGATACATTTCTTGCCATAAAGCACCTCGCTGCATTGGATCGCGACCGACAAGGAACTCACGGTAGTGCTCGACAATTCCTTTTACACCGATTTCTCGACTGGAGAGTCCAGATTCTCCCCATCCGTAAATGCCTTCATCTGTTTCAATTTTGACAAGCATCTGGTTTCGGGTGCCAACCCATACTGGATATGGCTTAATGTCGGTAATGTGCATCTATAGGAAGCCCTCAAATCGATTGAAAAATCTTTCGCCCAAGAATCATTACAGAAGAGTCTCCTTATTGTCAGGTTCTGTCAATAGAGAAAACTTTGTGGAATATGTTGCTGTTACTCGTTCAGAACGTGAGGTATTGCCTTTTGGAATACCCGAAGAATTGCGCGAGCTTGATAAGTACGGAACTGAACGATGGGCAGTCGTACTGTTTAACGATGAACACCACTCAATGGATTATGTTGTCTGGGCGCTTCTGAAAATAGTTCCGGAGCTTTCTATTGCTGAAGCTACTCTAATCATGATGGAAACTCACAATACAGGCAAAGGAGTTGTTATTCTTTGTGATAGGAATCAAGCGATAGAGTATCGAAATTCGTTCCGAACTCTTCAACTCAACTGTGATGTTGAACCAGGTTGGTGACTTGTTCTAATTTGCGTCAATATTGTTAGCGTGAACGGGAAATAGTTATGCAAAAAAAAGTTTGAAAAATCTTATATTTCATTGACAAACGAGAAAGCTAGTGTGTTAACACTTGCAGTTGATTGAATAGGTGATTAGTGTTCTTGGATCGAAAGCTAAACAACACATATTCCTAAGCTAAGTGATGTCGGTGTTTGTCTAATATTATGAAAATTGTTTTCTATTTATACCTTTGCGGTTAGCAGATATCGTTCTATGATTTATCCAGCAATAGCGATAAGGAAATAACAACTGCAATGCAAGATCCTAAAGATATTCAAGATATACAGCGGCCGTCTAAAGAACTAATTGACAAGCTGTACGAACATGTAAGTTCTGCTACCGCTGCTGGTGATCTCAATAAGCTTGGTGTTTCGAACTGCTTTATTCCTGGTCCGACTCCTTATACGCCAGGCACTAAGGTGGTTGGGCCCGCACTTACTTTGCAGTTCATGCCAAAG
>CEUY01013524.1_pt1 | contig 10379 bp, 15 predicted proteins | sample 361481 | NCBI WGS metagenome assembly CEUY01 (sample SAMEA2622737, study PRJEB7988) | marine metagenome | isolation source: saline water (ENVO:00002010), including
TTATAGACTTTATAGTTGTGAATAAAACGAGTGTTGTTGTTATAAACAGGGAATGAAATAGATTGTTTTGAATCATATTTCTTTTTAAAATTGAACGTATTTGTTCCTTTTCCTTTTTCTAATCTTTGAAAAAACGTATTAACGGCACGACTAGAATCTTTTGAGACTTGTTGAAGTGCTTGTGAATTAACGTCTTTTAGAAATGGAAATTCATTTTTTTTCCAAGGCGATAAAAATTTATCTAATTCCGTATAATGAAGGTATCCTTCACCATTTTCTTTACGTTTTTTTTGAATTTCCGCAAATTTATTATAGACGAAACGACGACAACCAAACCATTGAGACAAAAGTTCCTTTTGCTCATTGTTTGGCATGATTTTGAATCTATAAGATTTCATAATCTGTTTGTTGACGGTCATATGTTTCCTATATTTAATTGCAATTAAATTATAAAGGAAACAATAAAAAAAGTCAACAATAATGTTTGAAATCAAAGAAATAAGAATACAAAACAATTCATCCTCGACCTGAAGGACGAGGCGTTCTTGTTATTCATAGGTAAAAACTATGAAAAATATGGTGATGTAAGGATAGACCTATTTTCAGCTTTCAGATTTAAAAAAGATATTTTAAAAAACAGTATATTAGATGAAAAAGGGAATTATAAAAAAGATGCTCTTTTTAAGATAGCAAAAGAAATACTGTATAAATCAGAAAATATGGATAGGCAAGAATACAAAGGTATTTCAGATGTTATGAGAAAATTTTATATAGAGCCAAGTTTTAAATATGGTAAATATACAGACATGAATAATGATATGCTTGGTGTAATTTATTATTTATATAATGATAATAAAATTGAAGATAAGTTTATTCCAGATAAAATATTATTTGTATCTAAAGACACGATTCTTGATATTTTAAAAGAAAACAAAAACAATTTTAAAAATTTTTGGAACATTAGAAACTTCAAAATAAATGACAAAAAGAGCAACAAACTCTCAGATAATTTTGAATCTGCTTTTATTGCTCTTAATATTAATTTTCTTTGTAAAAAATATGATAATGGAGTCAAACTTTATGATTCCAAAAATGATTTTAAAGCAAATTTTAAAAATGATTTCTATGAAATAAAAAGACAAAGAGAAAAAGCAAAGAAAAAGTTAAATAAAATAGAATAAAAAGAACCTTATCGTTGGGCTTCTACAACTTCAAAACCAAAACAAAGAAAGAATAAACCTTAAAAAATAAATGCTTATCTCTGATAAGCATTGTTTTTATTTTTTGACTTTATTTGACGCTTTTAATCTTGCTACTGTTGAATCTAGTTTATTTGGTTTTTCAATTTGTTCTTTTACGTTTTCTCTTTTTATCACGTAATAACCATAATACCTATAATCTTCTTCTATTTTATCATATTCTTCCCAACAACCATAAAGATTAAGATCTTTGTTTTTTACTGGCTTAGAGGGAACTGACGTTACTCTAACATCTCTCTCTTGTTCTATCAAAATACAATTTCTATCTGTTCTTATTTCAACTTTGAAAAAATCTACTCCGTCTATGATATCTGAATGCCAAGTAAACCCGTTGTATTCTGGTATCTCTCCTATATAATTACCTGCTGATAATGATCTTGCATAGTCATAACTATTTTGTTTTAAGCTTATTGGTAAATCATAATTTTCTACCATTGCTATTTCATAAGATTCAATCAAAAGCTGTGCTTGAAAAGAAAAGTCTGCTATGTGTCTACCTTCCTGCATTTCACTCGCTTTGTTAAATCCGTCTAGTGCCAAAACCACTCCTGATATTATTGCGATTATTGATAGAATCATTGTCATCAATAATTTAAACATAAATTTATCTTTCTCCTTTATTATAATATTATCCTTAGATTTCTATTTAACATTTTTATTTTATTTTGTAAAAAAATGATTAAAGTTTTAAAAACAACAATTGTCGTTTTTACATTTATTTAAACAAAATATTGAAAATACAATAGCAATATTATACAATTAATTATCTAAAATAAAAATCGAGAATAAAATATGAAAGAGATTACAGATGAAATGAATTGGGCTATGGTTGACTGTTATGTTAGTGATCCCGTTCCACTAAATGAAGCCGATTTATCTAAGCCGTTTGTTTATGATAGAGAATGGGGCATCTTTTATGTTCCTAGTGGTTATCACCAATCTGTACAATGTATGCTTTTAGCTTGGAGAAAAGGCTATCCTTCTATTACTGATTTGCTTATCAATGACCCTGATCTTGAAGCTGAAGTAAAAGAAAAAACGTATTCTTCTGCAGGTAAATATAGCTATCTTGCTGATAAATTTTTAGAACTACAAGGCACTGCAATGAAATCTTCTATTGGTGATAAATTACAAGTTTATTCTTTGAAAAACCTTAGTTTCAATGAAAAAGCAAAGTTTCAGCGTTTTGAAATATTTGAAACAGATTCTTTGAATTAATAAATATTTTTTATTTTATTTTAAAATAAAAAAGTCAGACCCAAATAAACTAAATCAAGAACTTATAAAAAAAGGTTAGACAAGCGAAGGTCTAACCTTTTTTATTGTAAACCAATAAATTTTAAACGTTTTTAATCTGTTTTATGACACGACATAGAAATGCTTTATCATGATTGATACCTTTTTTTTAATCTTTATTTAATAAGTTTTGCTTTATGTTCTCGACCATGCTCATCAAACCATGAGATAGAAAACGAAGCAAGACCATCATCAAATCGAATTTCATCAGTTAATCCCATTTCATCAATAATGTATTCAAGAGTTTCTTTTAAATCTTGATTTTTGATAGAATTATGATCAGTCCAATGAGCACATTCTTCTTTTAATGCTTTATAAAAATCAATGACTTCATTTTCATTATTAAAATAAACTTCTTCTGTATGATATTCACTACTCCCAAAATAAAATTCAACATCAACTTTAAATTTATTTCTTGTAACACTGCTTTCATCAAATTTTTGAATCTCAATTTTCATTTTAAATAACCTCTTTTAGTTTTTGAACTGTTAACTTTATACAACGATTTTTTTATATTGTGCTTCTTATTCGTTTGAGGCTTTTACTACCGATTCAACATTATCTTCTTCGTCCTCTTCCAATGGTGTATTTTCGTCATTTGGAACCCAAACAGATACAATATCTTTTAATTGTAAACTTCTTGTGTAGTGTGTTTTTGAATCATCAAAAAACAACAATGTTTTACCGTGATTCATTTTACCAAGGATAGACAAAATATTATTCTTGTTTGTTCCTTGTAACATATGAGCTTGTGAGATTTCAATATTATGATAACTCAATGTATTGAAAAAACGATCCATTGATTGACCACTACGAGCTGTAACAACAACAATTTTTACTTCAATATCTTGTTTTTGACCAGACTTCATTTGAATCTGTTTTTGATATTTAACTGCACGACTTAGTTTTTGAATTGTTCGACCTAAAGGACCTAATTCCATTGGGATATCTTTCAACAACGACTCATGATCTAAAAATGCGCCAATTGGTTCAACTTTTTCAATAATTGCTTTTTGAAACACTTTCTCAGAGTCAGCGTCTCCCATTACACCGTCAAAATCGCTAAATAGAACAATATCACCGTTTCGTTTTTCATAAAGTTCAGCATTTGTTTTTGAATCTACGTTTTCTACACAAACTGAATTCATTCCTGCTACAAATAGTTCTTTTGCTGAATCTTGTGAAGTTGTAAACACCAGATCTGTATCAACTGCTTTCAAAAATGGTGTTACGTCTTCACCACCTGTTAATGAAATCATATCGAAACCATAGTTATAATTCATTTCAACTTTGTTTTCTTCAAAATAATGACGCATTGAATCCATTAACACAGCGTGAATATGTGGGTTTGGATCAATTTTTGACACCAATACAAAACGAATCTTCAAAACCTCGTCAGGAATAGCATCATTTAATCGTCTTAGACCCATCATTGTCCCAAGAGCAGGACCAGGTTTAAAGATAGAGTTTTTCTCTCTATGCTTTTCCAAGATCTCGTGATAGGCTTTTGTGCCTTTTTCTTTAAAGACTTCTTCCGCTTTCTTTGTATCGATAATAGAACCTACCGTGAAAGCAATAACCAATTCATTTGCTCTTTCGTGTTCTTTTTTCTTCTTACTCGACATGATTTGTCGCTCCTCTTTTACTTTTTTATATTTTATCAATAAACTTGTTCTAAATCAAGAAAAATAATGTTTAATTTTTTATAATTTTTTTTTTGGGAACACTTGATTGCTTTTCTTACAATTGTTATAATTATTCTCATTGAACAACAACGAATAAAGGATATTTATGACTATTGCTAATATCTACGTTACTATTGATGAAAATGACGCTGATACTATTTTAAATCAATATAGCAAACAAACTCCTGAAACTGAGGTTTTCTTTAAAAGCTCAGAAGAAGTAAAAGAAAAGGAAAAAGGAATACAATTTTCTTTTATTGTTACAAAAGAAATGGCTGAATGGTGTAAATCTCTTTATCAAGATGATTTAGACGAAAGTGGTGTTCTTTACCACATACTAACTTCATATCAAGAAAAAACTGGTATTACAGTTTAAAAAGAGCGAGATTTAAAATGAGATCAGAACGACAAATGCTATTAGATTTTCTTTATAATGAGAACACCCTTGCTTGTGTTAAAGAAGAAATTATGAGTGTTTTTCCCGATTGTATGTATAACAAAGGCACTTTCTTTGTTGCAGTAGATGATGTTGAAAAAACAGAATCTTTACTTAAAGAACATATGGAAGAAAATTATTGTTCTCTTGATTACTATAAAGAGCTAGGCGTTCCTGTTTTCTTTGAAAACAGTGGTCATCCTGTTGATAACTGGAAATTTACTATTCCAAAAGTAAACGTATTTATGCGCAAGCTTGTAAGCAATGGTGTTCGTATTTATGATTATGAATGTGAAATGCCAAAATATGGTTGTTGCTGTTAATATATAATTCTGATTTATATCTCAATAATAACGTAACTATCTGTTTAAACTATGACTAAGGCTGTATTCTGCAGCCTTTTTTATTGTTTAAATCAAAATAGTTTAGTATAGTATGCACATAATCTATTATGGAAGGGGCAAATATGTTTACACCAGATAAAGAAGGTATTGACCATATTAATGTTTATACAAAATCAAACACTGAATTAGGTCGTTTGTTGTCTAACCTTGCCAACACTCCAATAAATCACCCTAAATATGGATATTTTGCCTGTCTTGAAGCCCTTTGGTATTGGCTTGTTATTGGCAAAGAAAATCACGAAATCAAAGATATGAATGGTTTTGAAGCCAAAAAATTCGGTCAAAAAAATCTACCCGAAGATTACGAAAAAATCATTGAAAGTAAAGAATTTCGAAAAGATTTTAAACTTGGTATTCGTCAAAAAATGCTTGAACATAAGAATATTTTATCCATGTTGGTTAAGACAAAAGATTTACCATTAGCGCATTATTACTACTATACGCCAAAAGACGGAAATCTAGCAAATGCAAAAGTCATTATGAAGGACAAACATCAATGGCAACTAGACTACATTGAAGAAATTAGACAAAAAAACGATTGAATGGCAGAAAGAAAAAGAGCTTTGATAAGCTCTTTTTTTCTTGATTATTATTTTGATTTTGCTATAATTCTCATACATTAAAAATTGAGGTAAAAAATGAGAATTTCAGGAAAAGAACGTGACTTCTATGACGCAGCAGCGAGTTATGACACTTCAACAGAGCAGTTGCATTGGCATCGTGAATTTAAAAATGTTTTTTATCTAAATAAAACACATGAAGGTAAAGAAGAAGCCTTTGTCTCAGTGTTTAAACCACTTTTGAAAAAACTACTTCCTGCTTATAGCAAAACACTTGTTTCTAGTGAATATTTCACAGAAGCTTGTTTTAGAACTCCTTATAACAAGTCTCACATTCAAGTCTCTATGGGATACATTTTCTTTTGTGGTAAAATCTATCCTTACGCACAAATCACCGATTCATTAGAAAAGAATAAAGATACCTTTTATTCTTATGATTCTTTAAAACGTGCTTTTGAGAAAAAAGATGCGCTTGAAGATTTAAACATTAAAAGTCGATATTATGGAATTCCTAGCGTTGACCGTTCACGAAATTCATTCCGAAATCTGTCTTTACTAGGCAAGATTGAAATGTTTCTAGAACAAGATTTATCAAACATTGATTGCCACGCATTGCATCTTGTGGATAAAAAACCTGTCATCATTTACAATCCAAAGTATCATGACTCCAATGACGACACAACGATTGAACACAAAAAATCTTCTGTATCATTGAATGGACGATTAGGTGATTATACATTTTCAAAAGTTATGGACAATTATACCTGTGTTCAAGAGCTTGAAATGTATCTTGGTAATAATCTAGTTACTGTTGATAGCCGTGAAGAGTTTAGCGACAAAACAAAAATTGTTTCTCATGGATTTGACCTAAAATCTTCTTTCCGAAAAGAAAAAACTAAACATCGATAATTGTTGATTTTCAATCTTTTTTTTGATACTATAATCTTCATGGTTATAGTATCAAACCTGTCAGCCTGACTATTTAATAGGCGAATTCCGTTTGAGGATAGATATTGTTTTTTTATTTTATTATTTTAATTTTTAACCTTCAAGGTTAATATTTTCAGGCTGATATTATCCAATCTTTGGAGATTGAAAATGAAACAATACACACCTAATGGCATTTCTTTTGAGCAAATCAAAAAAAGCGCACAAAAACTCAAGAAGCAATCTGATTTAACTCGACAACAAGCTCTTAACCAAGTTGTTAGAGATAAAACCACCTTTCCTTCTTGGGAAAAACTTCTTGAGATAGATAAAAAACGTCTTGGTTCTTTTGCCAAAATCAAAACAGACAAGCGTGATATTGTTTTATTCAATGAAAAACCCATTATTCAAATTAGTAATTTTTACAAAAATGAATTAGCCATATTAAAACAATTTTATTACAAAAAGAAAACTGCTGTTATTTCTCATAATAGTTTTAACCATGTTGTTAAAAACTGCATTAAGCCCTATGACCTTTTCTACACTAATTTTGGTTCTTTTGATTATGTCATTTTATCCGATCTAGACGACTTTGATAAACATGCTATGCAAGAAGTTGATAAAATTATTGATGACAATAAAAACACTGTGTTTGTATTTGCCACAGCACTTTCCATTAATCATTTACCTATTTTTAATAAAGTCAATTGTGCTGTAACGGTTGAGCCTCTTACTATAAAAAAAGAAAAAAAGTTTGTGACTTTTGACATTGAATCTAATGGTTTTTCATTTGATTTACTTAAATAAACTTGTTTTGTAGGTCTGTTTTTGCTAAAATAGACCTATTCTTAATCAAGAGAGATTAACAAAAATGAATCAAGTAAAAAATATTACACCACTTAAACGGCTAAGAAACCTACTAAACAATTTCTCAGAATTGGTAAAAGACGTTTCTGAGGAAAAGGAACTTGGAAAACGAAGCAACACAAGAACTAACTACTATGGAGAAGTAAAAAAAGAGATTCACACTGACGTTCTTCGTCTGTTCCGATTCCATAACGATAAATCTTTTGGTATTCACTTTTATTTTTATGACGAAAACAATCGTGTTATCCCAAAAGAAGAACAATCTATTGAATTTAGTCTATTGACTAAAGACAAAGAACTGTATTCTTTGAAATACACAGTTGAAGAGTTTCGAGTTAAACTTTCTGAAATTAATAAAGAAATTGCCAAGGTCGAAGCGCAAGAACGATTTGAACGTTCAGAAGCTATTGTTTCTATCCTTATGGATAAACTTTCACTTGAAACTGCGCTTAACGAAGCAAAATCAGACTTAACTTCACAAGTTGAAGAATCTTGCAAACTTGAATTCGCAAATCTTGATATTTCTCGACAAGAAGAAAAGAAACTTACTCGTGAGATTCAAGAAGCCGAAACAAAACTACATACTTTTTCTCGAACTTGTGCAGAACACGATGAAGTTGAAAAAGCTCGTGAAGCCGTTCGTGAAGCTCAACGTCTTCTTCGTGAAGCAGAAAACAAACACGCTCTTGCACGAGGACGTAAATCAAAAGAACTTCGCCTAGACGAAAGAAAGAAAAATCTTACTGATACTCAAAACATGAAAGAGATCTTGATTTCTAAGATTTCAAGTAAAGCACGAGTTATCAATCAAACACTTCGTATGCCTAATGATCGATTTAAGCATATTCTAAATAATATTCTTGGAATCAAAGAAGAAAATTAATTCTTTTTTAAAACAATCAAGCCGTCTAACCAGACGGCTTTTTTTATTTCTAAAAACTTCAATAAAAATGAATAATTATTTATTTTGATTGGCGTTTTTATTTTTTTTGTTTTAAAGGATAATGTTATTAAAATTAAGCAATTGCTAATACTTTATTTTTTATTTCTATATTTTATTTATTTTATTTTATTCATATTTATGAGATTTTTATTCTGTTGATTTGATCTTATTTAAATGTTTCACTTTTTATTTAGGAGGAAAATATATGAACCATATAACTATTGTTTCAAATATTACAGTCAAGGATTCTTATATTGAAGAAATGAAAAGAGAGCTTACTAAATTAGTTGAGCCTTCTCAGTTTGACGAAGGTTGTAAAAGATACGAACTGTATCAAAATTCTGATAACCCTTCACATTTTAAAATCATTGAAACTTGGATTAATATTGAGTCTTGGGAAGAACACATGAGCCATAATCACATCACAGATTTTTTAATATCAACAAGTGGCATGTTTGAAAAATTTCATACAAATCAATTAAATCTAATTGCTTGATTTTCTATGTTTTGTTTGGTATTATTGATTCTCATTTTTTGAGAGTTAATTAGCCTATGTTTTTTTACAGAATTGAAGATGAAAATGGAAATGGAATATATCGTTCAAAGAATATTGACGGCTTAGATCTAAGTATTGGTATCTTAGCTGCGAAACTTTGCTCTAATTGTTGGCATCATACTCCTCCTGATATTGATTTTTGGGAAGATTTCCCTTTAATGGGTGAAAAACCAAATACTGATTATAAGTTTGCTTTTAAGAACCTACATCAGCTTTATCGTTGGTTTGACACCGTTGAATCCATTGGACTCTTTGATAAACTAGGTTTTCAAATTTCTAAGTATGAAATTGATCAAAAACATGTCAAAATCTCTGACAGTCAAATGATTTATTTATCTGGAAAAGAAAAATTTATCGAAAAAATTCCTTTTTCTCTTGATAACCTTGATCGCAAATGCAATTATGAAAATCTAAAAAAAGAACAGTTAAAATTGGTTTATCAACTTGGCATTTAAGCCTTGTTTTGATATAATTACCCTAACTTAAATAATACAGGCAAATCTAAATGAAAAACATGAAACAAGAAATCCAAGTTTTAAAAGAAAGCAATGGTGATTTAACTTTTATTTTAAACTTAGTTAAAGAAGATGGTGAGCGACTTCAACAAGAATGGGGAAAAAATGATGTGGGATTACAACCTGTTGTTTACAAAATGATTAAGATTTCTCGCTTTTTTGGAATTAAAGAAATCGAACCTCAATTTATGTTTAATTCTGGTTTTGTAACAAAAGAACGTTATCAAGAAATTTATAACGAAGCTCTTGATTTATTATAGTTTTAAATTTTATTGTTTTTTAAGAGGCTCAAGGTAGCCTCTTTTTTTTATTCTAATTTTATTGATTTTATTAAATGAGATGATAAATTGTAATGCAATTGAATTATGTCAATTTATATATAAAAAATGTTTTATATGATAATTAAATAAAAATAATGGAGATATCATGGATACTAAGAATATAATAAACACACTAAAAAATGTAGCTGTAGTTGTTTCACTATACATTGCTCAAATTGCACTTTTTTGGACTTTCTTTGAGAAGTTTCAAGGGACACCAGAATGGTTAACAGGGATGCTTGAATCTTCACCATTCGCAAGCTTAACTGGAGTTGGATGGGCTATCATTGGTATTTTAGAATTCTTATCTGTTCTTTTTGTTGTATTCAGTATTTTTAATGCTGAGTTCTTTATGAAGAATGATTTAACTTGGATCAAGGCTTCTATTGCTACTGGCATGGTAGCTCTTGCTATTATGGCATTAGGTTCTAGTTTTGCTAACCAATTTGATTCAAAAGCAAGCTTTATTTACTACTTAGGTGCTTCTACTATTACTCTACTTATTGCAGAATTTTATAGCAAAAATGAAAAATAAACTTCAATCAAAATAGAAAAGTTCCGATTGGAGTATATAGTGAAAAATGTGTATATTCCGAGTGACTGAGTGAATT
>CEUY01121513.1_pt1 | contig 10359 bp, 15 predicted proteins | sample 361481 | NCBI WGS metagenome assembly CEUY01 (sample SAMEA2622737, study PRJEB7988) | marine metagenome | isolation source: saline water (ENVO:00002010), including
GATCCCTCATGAGACCCCCAGGTTGCAGCAAACCTATATTGAATTGGTAATTTAGAATTGGAATTTTGGGCGACATTCAGTACTGAGAAATCGTTATTTACAAATGAATAGGCCAAGCAGACAAAAGCAATTGCAACAAATATAAATTGGCCATGCACCACTGGGCGTGCTAGTGCAATCCATGAAGGAATGCCACGAGCAGCCCCAATTATAGGAAAAATAACTTGTGTCACAGCTAGTAATAGCGCAAGAATTAAAGCAAAATTACCGATTTCTGGGATCATGATATTATGTTGTAAAAAAATTGATAGTTAAAATTAAATGACCCATAGAAAAATATGCTGATAAATAAATATTCTATAGCTACCCCGATTTACTGTATCTACAGTGGTTTCTTCAACAATGTTTCCTGTGATTTACTTGCTTGTTCAAGTGCTTCAGCTGCCTCTGGAGGCATATAATTTTCATCATGTTTGGCTAATACTTCATCTGCGCGGAAAACCCCATCAGAGGATAGCTTTCCTTGAGCAACGACCCCTTTACCTTCTTTAAATAAATCAGGAAGAATTCCTGTATAAACCACAGGAATTACCTTTGCTGTATCAGTTATTACAAAATTTACAGTAACCCCATTATCTTCACGTTTTACACTTCCTTCTTCTACTAAGCCCCCAATTCTAAAACTTTTTCCCTTAGGAGCCTCATTAGCGGCTACTTGAGTTGGACTAAAGAAAAAAACAAGGTTACTCTGAAAAGCGTCTAGCACCAATACTGCAGAAAGACCCAATGCTGCAACACTTACAATAATAATTGTTAATTTTTTATGCCTTGGTTTCATTATCCTGCTCTTTTCTAGCTGCTTTATAAATCAGACTAAGTTGCTTCAACAAAGTTCGCTTACGATTTAATATCAATATAATCTCGCCAATCAAGCAGATAAAAAACATTAAAAAAGAACCCCATACATAAAATCCATATCCTCCCATGGCAAAAAAATCTGACAAGCTTGCCCAAGTCATTATGTAGCTCCCTTATGAAGTTCACTAACCCACACAGTGTGGCGCTCTCTCACTAAAATAATAGTTCGTGTACGAATCAATACCAAAGCAATTGAATACATCCAACAAGCAAGGCTCATTATAAGCATCCCAGTAAGCATTGTAGCAGCCATTTTGGGTGACTCTGTAAGGCTAACAGAGGCTCCCTGATGTAAGGTATTCCACCATTTTACCGAAAAATAAATAATCGGGATATTAATTACACCAACTAATGCCAATATAGCACCAGCTTTATCAGCCCTGCGGGGATCATCTATTGCAGCCTGAAGTGCCATAAAGCCAATATAAAGAAAAAATAAAATTAATTCCGACGTCAGCCGAGCATCCCATACCCACCAAGTTCCCCACATTGGCTTACCCCAAAGCGCTCCTGTCCATAGAGCTAAAAATGTAAACATAGCCCCTGTTGGCGCTATAGCAGTAGCTATCATAGATGATAGCCGAGTATTAAAAGCAAGACCAATTGCCGCCCATCCTGCCATGACCAAATATAGAAACATAGACATCCAGGCAGCAGGGACATGGATAAATATAATGCGGTATGCCTCACTCTGTTGGAAATCAGTAGGGGCCACAAAAAAACTAATATAAAGACCTACCGCAAATAATATAAATGCAGTAACAGAGAATATTGGGGTAAGTTTCCCAGCGAGGGAATAGAAGCTTGCCGGAGAAGAATATTTAAACCAATTAATTGCCATTTTTTATAAATTTTAAAAGGGTATATAATTTTCCTTAAGTGTACATCTAATTAACCCTCTATTTTAACTCATAAATTAAAATTTATAATTGATTTATTTATTTTACTCGATTGATACCCGAAGCGCAGCTGCTGTAGCCCATGGTGCTAAAACAATTGATGCCAATAAAAAAGCTCCAAGTAAGGACAAATGGGCACCAGCGTTTAAGCCTGCAGAAATTGCCTCTACAGCTCCAGCGCCGAAAATTAAAACTGGGATATATAAGGGTAGAACTAAAAGCGATACTAATACGCCACCACCCCTTAGCCCTAAAGTAAGTGCTGCACCGATCGCTCCAATTAAACTTAATACAGGCGTTCCTAAAAGCAAAGATATGCCAAGTATAATTAATGCATCTATTTGTAAATCAAATTGAAATCCAAGTATTGGAGATATTAAAACTAATGGAACGCCAGTTACCATCCAATGTGCCAGAGCTTTACCAAGCACTAGCAGAAATAATGGCTGGGGAGAAAGCATCATTTGCTCTAACGTACCATCCAGATAATCGCTCGAAAACATTCTGTCTAGTGATAGCATTGATGCTAGCAAAGCAGCAACCCATACTACGCCAGGTGCCATAGCACGAAGCATATTCATTTCTGGCCCAACACCCAAAGGAAATAAACTAACTACAATAATAAAAAAAAATAAAGTAGTTAATATGTCTGATCTCTGGCGCATTGCCAAGAGAAGGTCACGTTGGATTACCCATAAAAACATATCAATTAAGCTGCAATCGCTTTGTTTCTATAGCAGAAATATTTATATCCTGATGGGTTGTCATAACAACCATACCTCCTTTCTTTAAATGCTGCTCTAATATACCTTTAATTAGTAGCACCGCAGATTTATCTAGCGTAACTAGTGGTTCATCAAGTATCCATAATACTGTGTTACTAACTAGTAAGCGCGCTAGAGTTACTCTCCGGCGCTGCCCTTGAGACAAAGCTTTTATAGGTAATACTTCACGCCCACTTAGCCCCATTTGCTGTAGAGTACTATATGCTGTGCTCTTATCAATCGTGTTTCCTGATAAAGCACTTGAAATTCGTAAATTCTCCAGTGCATTAAGGTTATCTTTTGTGCCATTTAAATGTCCTAAATAAGTAATAGAATTGTAATAATCTTCACCTAAAGATCGAATATTATTATTAAACCAGAGAATTTTTCCATTAGCAGGTGTGGAAAGTCCACATAACATCCTTAATAAACTAGTTTTACCGCTACCATTAGGGCCATTCACCTGTAGCAATTCACCAGCCTCAAGGGAGAAATTAATATCTTTGAATAAGCTTCTTTCGCCACGCACACATTCTAAATTCGTTACTTTTAACATTAGATACTTTCTGCAAAAGTAAAATTATAGCTTATCAACAAGCTCTATGGTTTCATTCTAAGTAGGAATTTAAATTAATTATTCATTAGGATCATTTCTATTTTCTTTGTATTATTAAAGATAAGTGCGATATAAGCAGCTTGGCGTAGAAAATTATAAGACTTTATGGCTATTATTCAATTATTTGCTAATACATAAATATACTATTGATGGCAACGACCCAATTAAAAGACAGTTTAAAAAATAACCTGTCTGGTAGTAAGGTACCAACTAATTATAAGAATTACATTACTCCAGATGGCTATACACGCCTAATGGATGAATTTACATGGCTTATAAACATTGAGCGACCAGAAATTACTGCCATCGTTTCATGGGCCGCAGGAAATGGAGATAGGTCAGAAAATGGCGACTATATTTATGGAAAAAAACGATTACGTGAAATTGATAGACGTATTCGCTTTCTTACTAAACGGATAGATGCAGCGGAAATTGTTAATCCAACTACCCCAAGAGCGGATGAAACACAAATTTTCTTTGGCGCCACAGTTATTTTCTCAGACGAAAAAGGCAAGAGGGAGTGTGTTTCTATTGTGGGTGTAGATGAGATAAACGTAGCTAAAGATGGTATTAGCTGGATATCACCAATAGCTAAGGCTCTAATCAAGTCTCGACAAGGTGATGCAGTAAGCTTCCTTACTCCAGCAGGTAAAAAGGAAATTAAAATTTTAGATGTTAAATACAAGAAAATACTTATAGAACAATTTATAGCACCAACTAAATAATATAAGTAATATACTCTAAAAGGCATTATTTCTTTATAGAGAAAATAATAAATGAAATTCATAACATCTAATAAAAATAATATTTTTAAGCAGCTCGTCAAACTAGATGAGTCATCAAAAAGAAGAAGAATCAGCGGGTTAACGATCCTTGATGGGGTGCATCTTATTAATTTCTATTATAAAAAAATAGGTCCGCCAAAATATTTATTTATAAATAAATCAAGTTACAAGAACAGGGAGATTAAAAGAATATTAGATCTAGCTAAAAATAAAACTGTAGAAGTATATATACTAAGTGATAGCTTATTTTGTGATATTTCTCCTGTTAAGACACCTACTGGAATTATTGCATTAATAGCTATCCCTACCTCACAGAACATTATTTTTGACAGGAAGAATAATTTCAGCGTACTACTTGAATCAATACAAGATCCGGGCAATCTTGGATCTATTTTACGCTCAGCAGCAGCAGCAGGTGCGTCTGATGTATATATGTCTTCAGGTTGTGCAGATGCGTGGTCTCCAAAAACCATCCGTGCTGCAATGGGTGCTCATTTTTTATTACATATCCATGAAAGATCAAAACTAATAGAAATATCCAAAAAATTTAAAGGCCTAGTTATTGCGACTACCTTGAAATCAAATAAAAGTTTATATGAATTATCTTTGCAGGGAGCTGTTGCATTCATGTTTGGTAATGAAGGGACCGGTTTATCAAAGATACTGTATCAAACAGCTCATGAAAAAATTACCGTGCCTATGCCGGGCAGAACTGAATCACTTAACGTTGCTGCATCTGCAGCTATTTGTTTTTTTGAAAGAGTACGGCAACTTGAGTAATTAAGAGCAACAGATACATCCTCTTAATAATAGAATATGGTATTACAGGTTTAGTTATGGTTAAAAAAAATAAAGATAAAGATTTTATGTGTGAAGCGCTGAATCTTGCACAACAAGCAGGTGAAATGGGAGAAGTTCCAGTTGGGGCGGTTGTAGTAAAAAATAATATTATAATTGGGCGCGGTTATAATCGCCCCATAACAACTTCAGATCCAACTTCTCATGCTGAGATAATAGCACTACGTGAAGCAGCCCTTTATCTTTGTAACTACCGTTTATTAAACTGTACAATGTATGTAACACTAGAACCATGCATAATGTGTATAGGAGCAATTTTTCATGCGCGTATCGCTCGACTAATTTATGGGTCTAGGGATTTTAAAACTGGAGCGTGCGGCAGCGTTGTAGATATAGCTGCAAATAAACAATTAAATCATCATACACACATAACAGGAACTCTCTTAGAAGATAAAAGTAGCTATTTATTAAAAGAATTTTTTATTGCAAAGCGCAGAGCTAATTAGAAAGTTAATTCATGAGAATTGAGATTAATATTAATTTTCAACATCTTGATATTATTAATAATAATCAAGATAAGATAAAATCTTATCAAATTTCATCAGCTACGAATGGGGTAGGGCAAGAGCAAGGAAGCTTTTGCACTCCGCTCGGGAAACATATAATCCGCGCAAAAATAGGTGCTGGACTACCAATCAATACTATATTCATAGGCCGCAGGCCTACAGGTGAGATATTTTCCCCGGAGCTTGAAAAAAATTACCGAGGCCGTGACTGGATCTTGACTAGAATATTGTGGCTTTCGGGATGTGAGGTTGGATTTAATCGCTTAGGTACAGTAGATACCATGCGCCGTTATATATATATTCATGGCAGCCCTGATAGCATTGATATAGGGCGGCCTGGCTCCAGTGGCTGTATTCGAATGCTAAATACCGATCTACTTGAATTATTTGAATTAATAGATATTGGTACTGAAGTTAATATTAAGCAAAAATAAAACCTCAAATTCCTCAAATTACTCTTCTTCTTATTTGTTCATACACCTCTTTTGAGTTAACATACTTGTCCATGACCAAATATGTATTTGTGACTGGTGGTGTTGTTTCATCTCTTGGCAAAGGTATTGCTGCTGCCTCACTTGCAGCTCTCCTGGAATCCCGTGGCATTAAAGTGACTATGCTTAAGTTGGATCCATATATTAATGTGGACCCCGGCACAATGAACCCATTTCAACATGGTGAAGTATTTGTTACTGAAGACGGAGCAGAAACCGATTTAGATTTAGGGCATTACGAACGATTTATAAGCGCCAAAATGAGTAAGTTAAATAACTTTACTACTGGCCAGATTTATGAAAATGTAATAAAAAAAGAACGCCGTGGAGACTATCTTGGCGGAACTGTACAAGTAATTCCACATATTACTGATGAAATTAAAAAACACATAAAATTAGGCGCAGGTGAGTCACAGGTAGCAATTGTTGAGATTGGTGGTACGGCAGGTGATATCGAATCCCTTCCATTTTTAGAAGCTATCAGGCAAATGGCCATCCAAAATCCTTATGAAGATACCTGTTTTATTCACCTCACACTTTTACCGTATATTCCTTCTGCTGGAGAGCTAAAAACTAAGCCAACACAGCATTCTGTGAAGGAAATGCGTGGTATTGGTATACAACCGGATGTATTATTATGCCGTGCTGATAGAGTATTACCACCAGATGAGCGAAAAAAAATTGCATTATTTACTAACGTACGTGAAGAGGCAGTAATTTCAGCAGTAGACGTAAATAGTATTTATAAGATTCCAGTGTTATTAAATGAGCAAATGTTAGATGAAATAGTATGCCATAAGCTCAACATACTTGCTAAACCAGCTAATCTAAATACATGGAAAAAACTAATTCACGCATTAGAACATCCCAAACAAGTAGTCAAAATTGCACTTGTTGGGAAATACGTTGATTTAACTGAATCTTACAAATCTTTATCAGAAGCCTTGATTCATGCTGGCATTCATACGGAATGCGAGATTAAAATTAATTATGTTGATTCAGAGGATATTGAGAGAAATGGAACACAATGCCTCATTGAAGCAGATGCAATTTTGGTTCCAGGTGGATTTGGCAAAAGGGGTGTAGATGGTAAAATTATAGCCATACAATATGCACGTGAGAATCTTATCCCTTACCTTGGGATTTGCCTTGGCATGCAACTAGCAGTCATAGAATATGCTCGTAATAAAGTTTCTATGAAGGGCGCGCATAGCACAGAATTTAATCCTAATACTGCTTATCCTGTTATTGGACTAATTACTGAGTGGAAAAATAGAGAAGGGCAAATTAATATTCGAGACTCAAAATCAGACCTGGGTGGCAGTATGCGTTTAGGAGGCCAAGACTGCTTTTTAAAAGAAGGTTCATTGTCTAGAAAAATATACGGGATAAAAATGATAACTGAGCGCCATCGTCATCGGTATGAAGTAAATGGCCAGTATATTGCTCAGCTAGAAGAAGCTGGTCTTCATGCTAGTGGCCTATCAGCTGAAGATTCTCTTTGTGAAATGATTGAACTGCCTACAGCCGAGCATCCATGGTTTATTGGATGCCAGTTTCACCCAGAATTTACTTCTACACCTAGAGCAGGGCACCCCTTATTTAAATCTTTTATAGAAGCAGCAATTAAAATATCAAACAATACAACAAATTTTAGAAAAACTCTGACTTTGGCAAAAAAATAAAATCATTACATTACCTTATAACTAGCAATCTTTACGAATTCATGAGTAATCAGGGAAAATAATATGAGCGCAATAGTAGATGTTTTTGCAAGAGAAATTTTAGACTCACGCGGCAACCCAACGATAGAAGCAGAAGTTTTGCTTGAGTCAGGAGCACTAGGGCGCGCAGCAGTTCCTTCTGGAGCATCCGTTGGCACTAAAGAAGCAATTGAATTAAGGGATAATGATAATAAGCGTTATGCTGGAAAGGGGGTACTTAAAGCTATTGAAAATATAAATACCGAAATTGCTGAGGCTTTGATGGGGCAAGATGCAATAGAGCAAAGCTTTATAGACCAGACCCTTATTGAGCTTGATGGTACTAGTAGTAAAAAAAGACTTGGCGCAAATTCAATACTATCAGTTTCATTAGCAGTTGCTAAAGCAGCAGCTGCAGATGCTGGTATCCCCCTATATCGATATTTAGGCGGGACAGGTCAAATGTCTATGCCAGTACCTATGATGAATGTTATTAATGGAGGTGTACACGCCAATAATAATATTGATTTACAAGAATTTATGATTGTTCCTCTTGGCGCACCCAGCTTCAGTGAAGCATTACGTTATGGAGCAGAAATATTCTATACATTAAAGGATATGCTTCATAAAAATAATATGGCTACTACAGTTGGTGATGAAGGTGGTTATGCGCCTGACCTTAAAAACAATGAAGCAGCACTAAAACTTATTTTAGAAGCAATTAAGCAAGCTGGCTTTATACCCGGAGATGAAATTGCTATAGCTGTTGACTTTGCTGCCTCAGAATTATTTAAAGATGGAAAATATAACCTAACTTCTGAAAATCTGAGTTTAAACTCAGAACAACTAGTTGATTATATTTCTACCTGGGTAGAAAAATACCCTATTATTAGCCTAGAAGATGCTATGAGCGAACATGATTGGGAAGGATGGAAAATACTAACGAATAAACTTGGAAGTTCAGTACAACTGGTAGGAGATGATATATTTGTTACCAACTCAAGTATTCTTAAAGATGGCATCCAACAAAAAATTGGTAATTCTATCCTTATCAAATTAAATCAAATTGGTTCATTAACTGAAACTTTTGCAGCTATTGAAACTGCTAAGTGTGCTGGATATACATCTATAATTTCTCACCGATCAGGAGAGACTGAAGATACCACTATTGCTGATATTTCAGTAGCTACTAACTCCCTGCAGATCAAAACTGGCTCCCTTTCTAGGTCTGACCGCCTAGCTAAATATAATCAATTACTTCGTATCGAAGAAGATCTAGGAGATGGGACTAAATATGCTGGACGAGATGCCTTCTACCAAATAAAATAATGCGAGTATTAGGGCTCATATTATTTGTCCTGATAATCTTATTGCAATATTCATTATGGCAAAGCAAAGGCAGCTGGAATAAAGTATGGGAAATTAACCAAAAAATTTCTTTGCAGAGCAAAGCCAACCAAAAAAATAGAATCCGTAATAAAGCTTTAGATGCAGAAGTGCAGGACCTTAAAAAGGGATCAGCTGCTATTGAAGAGCGTGCCCGTAATGAACTGGGTATGATTAAGGAGGATGAAGTTTTTTTTCAAATTGAAACTAATAAACATAAATTACTACCATCTGATGAAGCAAATTAATTTAGTAAGTATAATTTTTTAAAATAATAATTCATAGAACCTTATAATAATGGGAAACTGTAAATTTAAAATCAAACAGAATATATTTGTCCTTCCAGTTAAGATGCCCGGCGTAATAAAAAATATTATTCATTCTTCTAATAATGAAAAAAAATATGAGGTTGAAGTTGAGTACAAAAATAGAGCATGGAGAGCAACATTTTATGAATATGAATTATCGGATATAGAATAAACAATATCATAGTCACAAATAAGATATTTCGACTGATCCTATCTTGAAGGGAACAAAAAAATGCCACTTAATTCTATGTGGAAAAAAATATTACAAGCACTCCTTATAACAATTTTTTTTCCATTCTCATTTATGCTATTGATTCTATTATATGGATATAATAGAACTCTCGAAATCTGTAAAAATATCTTATCAGAAAGATATGTTTTAATGGCTATATTAATAGTTACAGTAGTAATTCTTCAATTATTAATTATGCCAGCAAAGATTTAACTGGCATAGTTAAATGCAACGCTCATTATTTTTTAAATAAAATTTACCGCTAGATTTTATCGACAGATAATGCCAATCAATATATCTATTATTTAACAGTGATAGTAATTACTTCTGACATAACAGGGGGGCTATGCGGGATATGATTTTTATCACCTAACATTAGCTGTAGTGTATGCTCTCCTGGAGATAGCTCAACAGTAGTTTCTGTTTGCCCACCACCAAAATGCTTATGCTTTGCATTGGAAGGCAGTGGCTCATCTAGTGCAGGATTACTTGCCATATCAATGAGCAAATGATGATGCCCTGTGTTGGGCTTATCAATTCCAGCTGGCGCTACACCCATCCCCTTTAAACCAAATCGCACAATTATCGGACTAACTACCACCTCCCCATCTGCGGGAGATATCATATATACCTGTGCTCCCTCTGGTGAAATAGTACGTGCAAAAGAGGAGCCTGTAACTAAAAAAAGAGCTAAAATAATCGTTATGAATATAAATTGAACTGACATGACGCACCTCTTGATTTCATTAATAATTATAATATTGGTTCCATTAAATTTTTAATAACAGGAAAGCACTTATTTTATTTACATAAAACAAATTAATAATAATCACTAATTAATGTAACTTATTTATTGGCTCCCTGAGTAGGGCTCGAACCTACGACCCACGGAT
>CEUY01206044.1_pt1 | contig 10340 bp, 10 predicted proteins | sample 361481 | NCBI WGS metagenome assembly CEUY01 (sample SAMEA2622737, study PRJEB7988) | marine metagenome | isolation source: saline water (ENVO:00002010), including
TCATTTATTTACCTGGCTTTTCGATTTATTGTTGTTTATATAATTAGTAATTATAAAACTTTTTTAAATCACCACTTTTATTTAGATTCTCATAAGAAATTATATCCTTCTCAGTATCAATTTCAAGCCAACCACCTTCTACTAAAGAAGCATTTACTCTAATATTTTTATTAATTAATAATTGCAAAAAATCAGTCATAAATAAATTTTTATATTCATTGGGATTTGTTCTAATAAAATCAAGATAGATTTCTCTAACTTCTTTTAAATAGTCTTTTTTAAATTTAATTAAGCCCATATACTGACCCTGAATATCATCATACGAATTTGTCTTTTTTCCAAGCTCTAATATATTTAAATCACTATCAAATTTCATAGTTTCCGCATCATCAAGTGGATTATCAAATCTTTCATCCCAAAGATTCTTCCAATTAAGATCAACTGCTACTGATACAGGAGATTTAGATTTAATTAATTTTTTTAAATTATTTTTTTCATAAACAATGTCACCATAAGAAACTATTAAATCGCTTTTATTTGATTCAAATAATTCGCTTGCTTTAAACATAGAAAAAACCATATTAGTTTCTTTGTAATCTTCATTATGAAAACTGTTTATCTTAAATTTTTTTAAATGATTTGACTTGAAGCCAGTAACTATATTTATTTCGGTAATTTTATTTGAATTAAAGACCTCAATTTGACTTTGAAGTATTGATTTACCAAAAAGCTCCACAAGGCATTTTGGTTTATTTTTCGACGCTTTACCTAATCTCTTACCTTGTCCAGCAGCTAATATTAAAGCTCTCATGAATTGAATACCCTTTTGATAAGTTTTATGTCATTATCTTCAAAAGGGTTATTTCTTTCAGGGTGCCACATGATGCCCATTAAATTATTTTCTTTATCTGAAAATGCTTCTACGTTTCCTTCTTGGTCTGTAGCAAGTATTTCAAAGTTATTAGGTACATCTTTATTGTTGATGCCATAATTATGAAAGCTATTAACTAATTTCGGAAATGAAAAATCAGAAAAATTATTAATTTTATGTGATGATGCAACATGACCATTAACTTTTCGAATTTTTCCACCAAAAAAATTATTCAAAAATTGCATTCCTCTACAAATACCTAAAATTGGTATGCTTTTTTTTATGCAATAGGTTACTAATGAATTTTCAAATTCATCTCTTCTTTTTTGGCCATCATTATAATCTTTATCATGTTCATTTAGAAATTCACCGCCACTTAGAATTACTCCATTAAGTTTGAAGTTATCAATTGAATTGTTAATAAACAATTTTGAGTTGTTAGGTAAAAGAATCTGAATTATCCCAATTTCTGAGAAAAGCTCTGACCATTTTTGATCAAGTTGGTCTCTATATTCTCCAAACTCTTTTATGTAGTGAACTCTTTGTGTGATCCCAATTTTTATCATTATGCTTCTCTTATTATTTTATTTGTGCAATTAAGCTCCAAATTTTTGTATGTTTTCAATTTTTCGAATAATGCTTCACCCACTCCAATAGCAGAAGGTATACCAATTTCAGCAGACCTTATAGCCATATGTGAATTTGCTCCACCATATTTAGTTATAATTCCTCCAATTTTATGCCCAAACAGCCAGTCATATCCAGGGTCTGCATTTTCAATAAGTATGATTTTATCAATAATGTCTTTGTATGAATCTAAATTATATGTGATTTCAGAAATTATTCTTTTATCAGTTATAAAATTTGGTTGGGTGTCGTTATATTCAAAGAAATAAAAATTATTTTGATGGTCAATCAGATCAGGAAGTTGAGTTAACTTGGTGTAAGTAAATTTAAGCCTATTCTCGTTAATTGTATTTTCTAAAAATTCTATATCTTTATCTTTTTCATATCTCAGTATGTCTTTAAATTCAATATATTTAATATCATCAAGTGATATGTTTTTAGAAATACACCATTTTTCAAGAATATCAAGTGCTAAACTTATATTTTTTGTAAATTCAAATTTAACTCTCTCTCTTTCTTGGATGGATCTTTTGAGGTAGCTTTCAAAAGCTTCAAAACCAATTTTTTCATCTAATTCATTTATAACTTTTTTTATACCTTTTTTTTCGCTAGAAGAGAATTTAAATAATTTAGACTCCTTTTGTTCTTTTAGGGATGAAGACAAGTATTTTTGAGGATTTTTCCAGTATGGCTCTGCAGTTATCTCATAAGTCCCTGGTCTCAGGTGTCCATATTTTTTAACAATATTTGTAATGCTTACTTGATCCAAATTTAATTTAATCAAATCTTCTTCTAATTCTGTAGCAACTGTCTTAATTGACTGTAAAAATTCATCAAGTCTTTTTTTTGAAATTAATCCTATTTTTAAAAAGCAATTTAAAAATATTGTAGATATAAATCCATTTCTAGCAGCATGAGCAAATGGCAAAGTTCCATACTCTTTGCAGGTATTAATTAGCTGTATAACTTTCTCTAATTCAGAATTTTTTGAATCTTTAATTTTATTTCTTAAATTTTCAAGCTGATAAATTTTTTCTATAAATTTATCAAATTTCAAGATTGCATTAGATGTAATCTTTTTTAATTCAATTTCTAATTCTTTTATTTCTTTGAGATTGATTCCATATTTCGATAATCGTTTTTTGGCTTCAGACTTAAAATTAGGCACCCAGGAGGTAAATGCAATTTCAAATTCAATCTTGTCAAATAGTTCTTTATTTTCAGAAAGTATTTTTAAATATGCACTTACTATTTTTTTTGAAGTTTTTTCTTTTATTTTATTTGGTATAAATGAGCTAAAACTAAGGTTGCAATCAACATAAGGTTGCCCAACCAAAGAACTCAAAAGAGGGGAATTAGAAAGTGATTTATAACCAAATTCTTTACGTTGTTGTGCCCAAATTTCATCAGTAATTACTTCTCTGTAAAGGCTGAATGCTAAAGGGTATGGCTTTGTTCCCAATATTTCAGCTGGATTCCAGTCGGGCATATTTGAGTAAATCAAATTATTATTAAATTTTTTTATTGACAGGTTATTTTTGGTTGTATAATTTTCAATATTACTTAATTGAATTTCCTTGAAATTATCAAAGTTATACTCATATTCGGAATGATCAACAACTATTGGTCTTACTTGAAAAATATGTATAACTTTTTCTTTATCTATGGCGAATTCAATATCAAGTTTGTCGTATATTAATAACGACTCAATTTCTTGAATTGATTCTATTAAGGGATAGATTTCTTTAAGTATTCCTTTATTTTCTTCAAAATTTAATTTATTAACAATAATATTCCTATCCTTTTTTGATCTTCCTGATGTTATCGAGTCTGTTTTTCCAGTGTCGTCAAAATTAATTTTGTAATATGGAGCTCCAGTATCAAGGTCACAAGTAAAAACAACTCCAGATATTTCAACATTTTCTATGAATTCTTGAATCAAGACCTGATCACCTTTTTTATTTGATGTTCTGTGGGCATTATAGGAATCTATAACCTCTTGAACTTTGTTGGTAATTAAATCTCTCTTTTCTACGTCTATGTTTATGAATGATTTAAATAACCCTGCTGAAGATTTTTTCCATGAATCCTCCTCTGCTGAGCTACTTCTAATAACAATTTTTTTACTTGGAAATTTTTTTTGAATGTTATCAATTATTATTTCTTTTTCATCCTTCCACTCTTCAACATCAAAAAAATAATTTTTACCAATCCTGCACTTTTTTACCATTGGGTATAACCTATTTAATGATTCTGCTTTAGTTCCTAAAATGAATCTAACCAAATCATTTGGAGAGTTTAGTTCTGCCCAATTACCCTTCACATCAAAAAAATCTACATTATAATTTTGTTTCTCTAAATATTTAATTAAATCTATTAATGAATTGCCTTGAATATTTTCTTTAGAACCAACTATCTTTTTAAAGACATTTTTTTTTAATTTAATCAGGCCTGTAAATTCGGCTAAATTAGATTTATTCTTATCCTTAAAATCTATTTTTTCTGCAATACTTATGTCATGTTCTGATCTGTTTTCATATCTACTCTTCCACAAACTATCAATACTTATAGAAACTTCTGATTTTGAACGGGAAAATTCTTCTAAAAATTCTTTACTGAATAATGTGTCTGAATAAGTTGCTATCACATCTTTTCCTTCATAAGGCAATTTTAATAGTGAGTCTAATATTCCACTTTCTTCCCACTCTTTATTATGAATTAAATTTAGAGAAGGAAAATTATTCTTTACTTGATCAATTTCGTATCCCCCTACAAAGTGGATTTTATTTAAATTTTTGATCTCTTTAAAATGACTTAGTTGCCATTCCAGTACATTATTTCTTAAATTAATTTGCTTTAAGGCAGAAGGAATATTACCTGAGGAGGGTGGGCCAGCTCCCAAAATTGCAATATCTATTTTATTTAAATTAGATTCTTGTTGCATTTAACTAAATTAATTCTTCAATTTGATCGCAAATTACCTTAACTGACTTGCCAATATTGTAGAAATTTTTTGAAATAAATTTATTATTTTCAATTACTTTTTTTGAGGCCAAAATAATTTTTTTATCAAAATTCTGCTTATCCAATTTATTTATTTCTTCAATATTTATTATTTCTCCTATTTCTTCACGCATGGTTATTTCTATTGGCTTTTCAGTAAGGTTAGTATAATTTTTATTATTTACTTTGGGCGGAGTATTTACAAATAATATAGGTTTATTATTAACAATATAGTACTCAAATGCTATCCCTGACCAGTCGGTTATCAAAAATTTTGAATTGCTAATTGATTCTGTTGAATCAGGATTTAAATCCAGCTTAAAATTATCCATATTTTTATAATTTTTTATTATATTATTCAAATTTTTTTTATCATTTTTAAAACTCATGCTGTGAGGACGCAGAGTAACTTTAAAATTCAAATTAATTAATTTAGAAACCAGTTCATTTAAACATGTATTAACAATTGAATTTTTACCCCACGAAGAAGCGATAAGGATTTCATCATTGTTGCCCATTTTCTTGCTATCTATCAATTCATCGAAATTGCAATAACCGGACTCAAATAATTTTTTCTCTTTTAGTGAATACTTCTTTTCTCTTTCCCTTGTTTCTTTGATGTGATATGGGCCTACACAAAAAATCCCATCAAAATTATCAAATGCATTTTCTTCGTATATCATGTGAGTGCTCATAGGAGAATGATGGATATAAAAATACTTTGAATTCTTTTCTCTTTTTAACTGCATAGATTGTAGGCTTGGTGTGCTCATGATCATTGTATTTATTGAAAGTTTTCTAAATAGATAAGTTCTAGCTGATTTATCTCCTATATAAATTTTTTTGATATTTTCTTTATTTTTTATTTGTAAATTATCTTCTTTTGAAGATGACAGAAAAGTAACTTTTATATTCCTATAGTCCACAAGTTCCTTAATTAATGGAGATAAGTGCTTTGTTATCCACGGACCTTCAGAATAGAATGCTAATTTTTTCCAGTCATTTGAAAGATTAATCGAATAATTTACGTTCTTCCAAGTTTCAAAAAAATCATTAAGCATGATTAATAATATTTATTAATGGGCTGTTTTTATATATAAAAATATTATTTTTATTCACTGTCATTAGATTTGCCAGACATTTTTTTTGACCTATTAAATAAGTTTGAAATGAAATTCATGAATTTTCCATAATATGCAATCAGGGTTATAAATCCTGCTACAAATCCTCCAATAATCATCTGGATTACAAAGGAGATATAGCTAAAATCAAGATATTCTTCATTGGCAATGTTGTTTTCTTCAATGATTCCATCAAAAGATATTGCATAAATCTGATTAATGTTGAAGTGTGTAAAAAATAATAGAGAAAAGAATGTTAAAATTAATTTAGTATACATATATTGTTATTATATATTTTATTAAAAATTGTTCCAGTAAAAAACTAATTTAATTAATCTCTAAATTCAATCTCTTTTTGTAATTCGGATGATGAAATTCCATTGGTGTAAGGAACATCTATTACTTTCCCTCCCCAAACTCGCATTACTTCTATTAGTTTTTTTCTTGATTCAGATTGAACATTATTTATCCAATCATCTCCGTGAAGGAAATATTCAAATTGATATTTTTTTGCAACTGATGCAAAATCTAAATCATTTAATGGAATTACTTGGGAAACAGATTTTAATTCTTGTATCACCTTTAATCTATTTTCATATTTGATTAGCGGTTTCCTTTTGTAATCCTCCATGGCTTCATCAGTCATCAATCCAATAACAACATTTCCATATTTTTTTGCTTCATTAATGATATTTATATGACCATGATGCAATGGGTCAGCGCACATTGAAGCAACTGCTACAGGTCTATTCTTTTTATCATTTAAATAATCATTTATGTTCATAATATGAGTTTAAAATTACTAGTTATTTCTTCAGGAGTGTGAGCAACTCTTGAAATTTCTTCATTACTTTCAATCCCAACATGAATTCTATAAAAAGATAATTCTTTTTTATCAAAACTTATCTTATTAATATCAAAATTTATAATTTCATCAACAAATTTGTAACCCGATGATTTTGCGATGTTACATAAATCTATTTTGTTTGAAATTGAATTTTGACTACCTGTCGATTCGTAAGAAAAATTATCTAAGATAATGTGAACTATATTTGAAGTATTGTAAAAACCAATACATGCTGCCGCTCCCAAATTCATAAGAAAGCTTCCGTCACCATCTAGAATTATTATTTTTTTATCAGGATTAGATTTAGCTATACCCAAACCAAAAGAAGAAGCAAGGCCCATTGAGCCAATCATATAAAAATTTTCTTGCCTGTCATCATGAGAAAAAACCTCCCTTGATATCATTCCTGTTGTGGATAACACTAAATGATCTGAAGTTGTTTTTTTCATTATCATTTTAATTACTTCGCTTCTTGAAATCATTTAAACAACAACACCTTTTTTTATTATTATTGATCTCAATTTTTTCTCTTTAGAGTATAAATCTAATTGGTAAATTAATTTTTTTTCAATTCCTTCTTGGGCTTCATGCTCATCTTCAAAGCATTCAAATGGAATACCCAACATTTCAAAATATTCAGTGGTCTTCTCGCCCATAACCCAGTGCTCAGGGGCATCATTTGGTTTGCCTCCGTACCCCCTCCAGCCAACAATAATTAGAGCAGGAATTTTATAAATTAGATTGAAAGAAGTTAAAGGATTGATTATATTTCCTATTCCGGAATTTTGAATAATAATACAACTGTTCTTATTGGAAACTGAAAATCCTGAGGCTATTCCTAAAGCAGTATCCTCTCTGTTTGCTCTAAAATAATTTATATCAGGATCGTCATCGATTAAATTATATAGATTTCCAAAAGTTGAATCTGGTACACCCGAAATATTATTAAAAGAATGAGATTTTAAAATTTGGACAAATGAATGTGCCTTAATACTCAATTTTCTAACTCCTTTTCTGCTAATTTAAAATCATTTTCTGTATGAAGCTCTATCCAGCCTCCATCAAATTCATTGCAAAAAACTTTGAATTCTTTTTTCATCATGTAATTAAGTAAATCTATAAATAAGTTATATTTAGTATCGTCTTTAATTTCTTCATAACATGATTTAAGATTTATAATTCCTTCTTTAGAGAAGAAAGCTAACCCAAAAAACTCAGATTGAGATTCTTCTAAATTTAGATCTTTGCCTAACTTTTTAACTTCGAAAGTATCTGTCATTTTTAATTTCCTTTTTGAAAAGTTATTGTCAGGATTTTTATAAGCTACAAGCTCTAACTTTTTATCTATATCGTGCTTGTGGTATTTATATGATGAATCTGCAGCAATGACAATATCATTTTTACCTAAAACTAATTCAGAAATAATTTTGTCATTAAAAAGTATGTCGCCATAAGTTAAAATAACTGGACCGTCAATATTTTTGAGTCCTGACATAATAGAATCTAATAACTGATTTAAACTGTTATTGTCGGTTTCAATTATATTAATATCTTTTTCTAAAATAGAATCAAATTCATTATGGTTGTTTACGGTGACTGTTAAATTTTCAATACCAGACCTTCTAAATGTTTCCACTTGATGTTGAATAAGTGGTTTTCCAGAAATATTATTTAATGACCTATTTATATTTCCTATTTTATGATCACCTGCACAAGCAATTAAAGCTGAAATGTTAGGTGACTTTTCTTTGTCCCTTTCAATAATTTTGTCATAACCAACTGCTGAAAAAATTTCTTTTACAGAGGAAATATTAGAATCTGATTCATAGCTCCTTCTTGAATTTGAAATGAGAGTGGCAGTATCCATCATAGATTTATATGCAGCTCTTAATAAATGATTTGCATGAATAATTATATCAACCCCAGATTTTATTAATTCGTCGTCGCTTATATTGTTGTAAGTCGTTGGAACTGCAATTAAGTAAGGCCTCCTGCCTAATTTTTTACACAATGCTTCAAATTTAGGAATAAATTCTAAAACCTCACTTGGCTCTTTGAGTTTAGAATGTATCATAATTCCATCAACCCCAGCATTTATATATTTTTCAGCCCTCATCATAGTTTCATTCATCCCTAAGCCAGCTATTAGGCTTTCAAGTCTAGCAATAATTAAAAAGTCTTTGGTAGTCTTTGTTTTCATGCCAACTTCTAATTTTTTTGAAAATATATTTGGATCTTCCATGCCTGCTCCAACGGTTCCCCCAAAACTATTTCTCTTAGGAAAAATTTTGTCTTCTACAATAACAGCTGAAACTCCTTGGTTTTCCAGCCTTTTAATCAGGAATCTAAAATTATCTTCATCTCCACCTGTGTCCCCGTCAACGATCATAGGCTTTGTAGTTACATTAAGTATCTCATCAATGGTATGGATTCTACTTTCGTTTCCAACTATAGATGCATCTGGAAGACCTTTGCTTGCAGAATCGGTTAGACTACTTTCCCATATAAAATCAAAATCTAATTTTTCAGTTACTAAACCACTTAGTCCACTATGTGCTTCTAGCCCAATTGCGTGGCCTTTTTTCTTAATAATGTCTACAAGAGATGATATTCTTTCGCCAGGTAATTTTCTTGATTCAAAAGTCATAATTTAATTCGCATTTTTACTATTTATTAAAGTATAACCTAATCCCTATTTAGTGTAAGTGACTAATATTTATAAAAATTCAGTGAATTTTTAAGTATTTCTTCAACATCGTTTAATGTTGCAGTAGCTGGATTATTTGAAGCTCTGGAACTTAATGTAAGAGGCAATATTTTTTCAATATTTTTTTCAATTTTTTCAACAAAAGGTTTTATAGCATCTTTGTAATTTAAGTTTTCAAGCATTGAGGATATTTTTTTAACGAGAATTTCAGAACTTTTAACATTAACTGCTTGAAAAGTATTCTTTAAAGATCCCTCCTTTTTAAATGAATTAAACTTTATTACTTCTATTAAAGTTAATGCACATGCTACGCCATGTGGAACATTTAAAATTGAGGTTAATGGGTAAGAAATTGAATGACATAAAGTAGTGTTTGAAATTGAAATTGAAACTCCACTTAAAAAACTAGCAAACAACATATCCTGCCTTGATTTAATGTCTGACGGATTAGAAATTACATTATTTAAATTTTTATTTAAATATTCAAACCCCAGCGAAGCTGCAGACAATGATTTTTTATTAGCTTTTTTACTCCATGTTGATTCTAAAATCTGGCACAGTGAATCAAGCCCAGTGGAAATTGTTATTTCTTCAGGTAAACTTATTGAAATTTCAGGATCTAAAATTATTTCTCGATCAATTTTGTTGGCTAATATCGAATATTTACTACCATTTTTTTTATCCCAAATTGTTGAAAAAGGAGTTATTTCAGCGCCAGTTCCAGCTGTAGAAGGAATACATATTATTTTTGATTTTTCAGAGATTTTATTTTCACTTGATTTTTCAATAGCTTCATCTGATGACTTAATATTATTTCCTATCATTAAAGAAAGTATTTTTGCTGTATCAATAACACTTCCTCCCCCTAAAGCAATGAAAGTTAATTCATTAGTTTTGCTTATGATTTTGGATATTTCATAAAAATAATTATCAATTAATTTTAATGAAGGTTCTTCGTTTATCACTAAAATATATCTAGAAGGAATATCAGAAATAAATCTTTTACAACTTTTGCTTGTAATAATAATAAAATCATTATTGGATTCGAGTAAACTTTTTTTTGCATCGTTCCATTTACCTAGCCCAAATTTTAAAGTTGCTCCTGAATCTATAAACCCGCTGAGATCTTTTTTCATGTTTCTAATTTATACTTCTTCTTCTTCT
>CEUY01156702.1_pt1 | contig 10330 bp, 8 predicted proteins | sample 361481 | NCBI WGS metagenome assembly CEUY01 (sample SAMEA2622737, study PRJEB7988) | marine metagenome | isolation source: saline water (ENVO:00002010), including
AACCTAAATCCAGCGCGTCTACCAGTTCCGCCACTAGCGCGTGAGATGAATAATACACTCATATAAACAAACTTGTAAAGCTTTTTTTCACTTTTTTTTAAAACAATTTTAAAGCAAACAAGTTTGATCAAATAAGCATAAAAAGAAGTCACAGCGAACGCATCAACAATATTCATATTCTTTATGAAAAGTTAAAAAAAAGTGGAGTAAAAAGCTACTACTTTTTTAAAGGCAAAAAAAAACAGCAATAAATGCTGTTTTAATTTTAAGTTATGACTGGTCTCATAACTTGGTGCGCCAGGAGGGACTTGAACCCCCACGCCTCTCGGCACTGGAACCTAAATCCAGCGCGTCTACCAGTTCCGCCACTAGCGCGTGAGATAAATAATACATTCATACAGAACAACTTGTAAAGCTTTTTTTTAACTTTTTTTAAATTAACTTGCTTAAATTGCATACAACCTTGTTGTGTAGGGGCTTCCAAGGATTGCCCTATGTTAATACGTATCGCAAAATATTAGAATTTGCATGAACAGGACAGTGACGTCAGGGCTTTTGCAAGAACTTCACACTTAACCAGCTCTAATATGTGAGCATCAATCTACTCTCTTAAGAGCTATGAATGGAATAACAATAACATGCTCCAACAGTTTTATCAGGGTCATCGCCCGCTTATTATCACCTTAAGCACACTTATAGCACTGTGCTTCTCAATAAGTGGATTACTTACGCCATCAATTGAAGGGCTTGACTCAAGCCATAATGTCATGGATGGTCTATTTTTCTATGACTTACTAAGTCAGGACTTATGGGATATGCAAAGCCTTGGAGAGCTTCTGCATTATCCATTGAATTACCATAAGCAATATCCTGCCCTTGGATTCGTTTACTGGCCACCATTTTGGCCTGCAGTCGAAAGTATTTTTTTTGGCCTGTTCGGTTCAACATTGCTTGCAGCTCAACTCAGTATCACTTTCTTTACCCTCATTTTTTGCCTTAGCTTCGTATCAATATGCTCTCGCGTTATAAATGTATGGCTAAGCTTTGCAACCTTAGTCGCACTCTTTACTACTCGAGAGTTCTTTTTTTCAGCAAATACAATTATGAGAGATATGCCTGCTGTAGCAACAATGACTGCTACTTTGTGGACTGCGTTAAAGTGGCAAGAGTCCACAACACCTAAACGCTGGCTTGGATTACTTGTGGTAGTCGCTACTATTTCGATCTATACAAAGCAAACAACAAGCCTAATGCTTTTAGCCATTGCATCAGCGCTATTAATACAAAGACCTTCCACATTCAAAGAAAAACCAACTCTTGTTGCAATGCTATCTTTTAGCATCCTTGCATTACCTCTTATTGTTTTTACACTCACAACCGCAAATGCAAATTTAGGGCAATCATTTGGTAGCAACACAACTGCAATAGTTCAAGGTTACAAAGGGTTAGATCGATGGTCAATGGAAGGCTGGACATACTACTGCAAATGGTTTTTTCGAGAGTCGCCAGGGTTAACATTATTGGCACTTGTAGGGCTTTACAGTATATATAGAAGAGTTAGAGGTAAAACAGCAAGCTTAGTAGAGATAACCCTTATTACTTGGCTAGTGCTTTTCTATGTGCTTTTTTCATTCTTTGATAATAAGTCAGCTCGATTTACAACCCTAGTAATGCCTGCAATTAGCATTTTGGCAGCTATTGGTATTAATGACATTATTCAAAGCAGAACAACCTTATCAAAAGTACCTCGCATAGCTATCGGTATCTTTTTAATTCTCATGCTAAGTATTCCTCACGCATATAAAACATACAACGCCATGATTCCAAGAATGAAAAATATCGACAAAGCCACAACACTTATCTTAAATCAGACAAAAAACACAAAGACTGATGATTGCATTGCTTATACAGGAAAGTTCAAGCAGGTTTTCGTGCAATCTATTCGAAGACAAGATTTAGACCGACGATTATCAATTGTTGATGGAGCAGATCAAGATTCAAAAAACTGTTCCGTCCATGTCTTTGAGAAAGCAGATTTAAATACATCGGTACAGACAAAGCTCAATAACCAATACCAGTTATTGAAAACGAGTTTTTTCAGCCCAAGTAAAGAGCGCAAACTCATTGTGTATTATAAAGGGAAGTAATATGCTGCAGTGCACGCTCTTCTGCTAATGCACTGCGGATGAATGGCCTTCGCCAACACAAATCAGTCTAAAAAATCTAAACACTTAATGCTTTGAATAGATTTCGTGTGTAGGGGCTCTTCGACGAGTTGATTTAGAGGCATTCAAAACAGCAGGATCCCCAGTTGAGTCAAGAACACTTGGATGAATAAGTAACCCTTTCACTCTAGCACGTGCTAACACTTGATGGTCTTGCACGTTTGTTAAGCAGTGTATACCTCTGTTATGCTTTTGACCGTTAAACCTCACGCTGACCTCTCCTCTAATCCATTAGATATATTTCACTTGAGGAAGTGAATGTATGATGCAGGTAGTTTATTTTAAAGCTAATGACATTTATTCGATTCTTTGATTTTAATGAAAGTTCCCTCTCATTAAAAAATACACATTTAATTTCAGTACTAGCTAATATAAATTGATAACTGTTTTTTCAATGAAAAATTTGACTTTAAATGAACAAGATTCCAGTAGTGCCCAACGATAAGTCGATCTAGAAGTAACGTATCTCGGCTTGGGCCAAAATAAGCTTGATTCTCTTTCCAGTTTCCTTTTGCAAGCTGAATAGCTTGGCTGTGGATAGTGCACCCTTCAAAACTATATTCTTCTTGCGTAAACGGCTTGGTTAATATATCCAGCCAAGGGTTATAAAAATCAGCACCTAGTTCAGCAGAACCTTCTTTTCTAATACCCTTTTCAAAAAGATACTTCTCAATCGACGCTATATCATAAGCAAGCATAGCTGCGACAAGCTTTTGAAAGGTACCAACGACTTTTTCATCAAGCTCTTTAACAGCACCAAAATCAAAAATGATAATTCGTCCATCAGGTTTTAATGCGAAATTACCGGCATGAGGATCAACATGAATTTTGCGCAACTTGAAAATTTGCTCAGTAAGACAAAAGAAAAGATTCTCTGATATTTTTGTGACTAAGGCTTCTTCGCCTCTACCCTGTGCCCTAATCTTTTGAAAAGATTCTAGAGACTCTCCCTTTTCAAAGGACATAGTAATAACCGATGGCCCTGATAATGCTTTATACGGAAATGGTATAACAACTTGGTCAGAGTCCTTGAAAAATTCATAAAAGTCTTTCATGGTGTCCGCTTCAAGAACGTAATCTAGCTCACGCTTAATCACTTCTTCGATTTCAAGATAGACAAGATCTAACGACTTACTATCAACCCCGAGTAAGGGCAACACTTTAAATAATTGCCGTAAATGCTTTAAATCTGAACTGCAGTCTTTCTGAATATCCGGGTACTGAACCTTAACAACAACATCTTCACCTGTCTTGAGCTTGGCTTTATGGACTTGTCCCAAGGATGCAGCACGATAAGGGGTTTCATCAAACCACTCAAACAGCGACTCTGGGTAATCGCCTAAATTCTGCTTAATTTGCTCCCGAATGACTTGAATATCAACAGGTTTTGCATATTGACGCAGCTGCCCTAAAGCTTCAGAAATTTCAGGTGGCACAATATCTTTAACTTGAGCAAAGATTTGACCAACTTTCATAAGAGGGCCTTTCATTTCACTTAAAGTTCGAGCCAGCTCTTGACCGACTTTGTGATTCAATCTACTTTTACTCACTTCATCGTCACCGCCAAAAAGCAAACTTTTAGCTTTATGTGATGCGATATCAGCCGCCACATTCAAAGACATTTTTGCAAGAGAAAAAACTCTAAAACCAGGTTTACGACTGTTATTCAAAATATTTTCCTTATTGTCTGTAAGGTAAAACTATTTAAGGCACTCTATGTTATTTTTGAAGTATACACTTAAAGTACCATACAGACCCTAAAACTAAATCCTTAAAGCCAAACCATGAGCGAGCTTATACAAGTTAGGCAAAATAGTTGCCTCTCTTGTCCAAGCATACTTGCCCCTTCTTTATTATACTTATTGTAAGACACTCTAATAAGCTCACATTAATTGAAAAAAAGATGGCAAACACGAAGTTCATCAGAGCGTCTTTATTGTAAAACTTCAGCCTACGCATTCATTTGTATATTTTGCTATTAAAAACAAAACTGAATGCTGGCATTTCTAATACGAAGTATCGCAATAAAAATGTGAGGTTTATGAGAATTTAACAACTATTTTAGGAAAATCATGACAGCCTTACTCTACATATTTCCAGTTTTATTTCTCGCTTTAGCTATCGGCGCATTCTTTATTGATGTAGACGGTCCTAAGGGGAAGTTTATTTTTATCGGAATGGCAGTGGTTCTGCTCATCATGCTTGGTGGCAATGAGTTTGCTGTATTCACTCATATAAAAGAAAAAAATGCGCTAGAGCAGCAAACCGACCAAATCAACCATTGGAAAACTGGCCAGATTGCTCGTATGAATACATTGATTGCCTCAATGAGTGCCAAAACTGAAACCCAAAAACAAAAACTATCGCATCTCACAAGGCTTGGCTGGTCTGCAGACAACCCAATCATCCAAGAAGCATACTTAGCAGATGAAGCCCGTCAAGAGCTTATAGAATATATGCCAAATGCTAACCATCCCGCGGTAATTGAAAACTTACCACATTACGTCGATAAAATGCTGCTTACATTTGCATTAGAAGAAATGGGGTTCGTTGTTAGGGCAAATCAAACTCAAGATGATTACCTTGCACAAGAGGAAACAGCAGAAGATCAATCCGATGATGCAGAGCTCGCTGATGAAGCAGCTTCGGGAGAAACCAAAGAGGCAGAGAAGGTGCAACGAAAACAGCCTGAAATAAACGCCATTTTCTATGGTCATCTTGTACGCAACAACGATATCAAACTTGTCATGTACACCCTTTTACGCGCAGGCATTCCCATTAAATATGCTCGCATAATGAGAGATAAAACAAACGAAAATGCACGGAATATTAAGTTTGTTTACTCAAAATCATACGATAAAAGATCTGCTTATGATGTCAATAAAATTAAAAGAACTAAACTTTTCAAACGCTAGGTAATGCCTCGAATATATTATTACCTAGTTTAAAATAGTTTGAGCCTAGTAACGGCTCATTTGTTTTATGAGGGTTGCATTTTGACAATTAGTACAGCACAAATTCAACACGTACTCCAAGGCGTAACTATACCACCACAACCTCAAGTACTTGTCGATATACATATGGAACAAGTCATGCCAACCCCTGATATTCATCGGGTTGCTGATCTTATTTCTCATGATGCAGGCCTCAGTGGTAGCGTATTAAAAGTTGTAAACTCTAAATACTTTGAACGCAGCAATGAAATCCATAGTATTACGCAAGCATGTCGCCTTTTAGGATTAGATCGCATCATTCATATTATAAATGGCCTTTCTATTAAAGGTGAAATGACAGACGAAACTGTTGTTCAAATGACAAAGTTCTGGGACTCAGCAACAGACGTAGCTCTTTGTTCCGCACTGATAGCCAAAAGAATTGGTTTTTTTAACCCTGAAATTGCTTATAACCTTGGTTTATTTAGAGACTGCGGTATACCTTTACTCATGCAAAAACATGCTGATTATCTTCAAACTCTAGAAAAAGGATATCAAAATGAAACTGGAAGGGTTATTGATATCGAAAACACTGTCTATCGAACCAACCATGCTGTTGTTGGCTACTACATAGCTAGGTCATGGCATTGCCCCCCCCTTTTGTGCGAGACAATAGCTGAGCATCATAACGCCAGTCGAATTTTTAATGATAGCGTCTTTGAGAATTATGAACCAACTAAAAAAACGCTTTTAGCTGTTTTAAAAATGGCCGAAAGAGTGACAGAAGTTCATAAAACATTGGGAAATACAGATGTTTCTCATGAGTGGCAACAATCCTCCGAAGCACTTCTTAACTATGTAGGCTTGAGCTCGTGCGACTTCGAAGTATTAACAGATCAAATTAAAGAAATGGGTATCTGCCTTTAATGAGAGCATATTCTTAAGTACAATAACGTCTATCCAGAAATTTATTTAAAAGGCACTACTATGACTGCAGATAAAGACAACCTAATTTGGATTGACCTTGAAATGACAGGTCTCGACACAGAGAATGATCTCATTATAGAAATTGCGACCATAGTAACTAACTCAAAGCTTGAAATTCTTGCTGAAGGGCCAGTATTTGCAATAAACCAAAGTCAAGAAAGAATGGATGCCATGGACGAGTGGAACACTCGCCAGCATGGTAAATCAGGGCTGACAGAAAGAGTATTGAAAAGTGAGATTTCTGAACGCACCGCGGAAATGCAGACAATTGAATTCCTTGAAGCATATGTACCTAAAGGTGCATCTCCAATGTGTGGCAACTCCATCTGCCAAGATCGCCGCTTCTTAGCGAAGCACATGCCTGAATTGGAAGCATTTTTCCACTATCGACACATTGACGTAAGCACCATTAAAGAGCTTGCTCGTCGCTGGAAACCTGAGCTTAATGATGGTTTCAAAAAAAGTGGTGCTCATTTAGCTCTTGATGATATTCGCGACTCAATTCGGGAGTTACAACATTATCAACAAAACTGGTTAACCACCTCTTTGATCGACAATTAATCTTCTGCCATTACATTTAGAGCTAAATGTTTTCGTTTAGACTTAAAACTCAAGAGTTTTAAGTCTATATTGACCTAAAGTCTTATTCGTTTCTACACTAATAAAGATCAGGCAATGATCTAAAATGAGTTTTATCTGCGACAGACAAAGGAATCATAGAACTATGATTAAACTAAAAGCTCTGACAACAAACAAAGATGCAATGGCCCAACACCTTCTATCACAAGTTGATAATATTGGTTTGACTCTAAATCAGCTGGGTATTAAAAATAATATTAATAGACATGCTCTTGTAAGCCAAGCATGGGTCCAAAAACACCGTATTGAAGGCGAACTTGCTCGCCTAGACTTACTTGTACATACATCTTTACGTCCTTTGATAAAAGCTCGTAAAAAGATTGATCAGACTATTGATACTGCTATTGATTATCTGCCACAATCACTCGCAAAGCGTGCTCATAAAACGCACTCCACTCTTATGCGAATGTCTGGCGGATCCACATCATCGAATACCTAACTTCTGATCTCTTCATTGCTTTCGTTACACTCTTATCTTTGGGTTCCATTGCTGGCTTTTTAGCAGGATTACTTGGTATTGGCGGTGGTGCTGTATTAGTGCCGGGCTTGTACTATATGTACACTCACTTTGGGTTCAGCGAAGCTGCTATGCATACAGCTGTTGGCACATCATTATTAACGATTCTACTCACAGGCACAGCATCTGCACGAAGCCACCATAAGCTTGGTGCAGTTGATATTCCAATGCTTCAAAAATTTATACCTGGAATTGTTGGCGGTGTCATCATAGGCTCCATTTTGGCACTTTATCTAAGTGCTGGAGCACTTAAAGCCTCATTTGCAGTACTTCAAATCAGTTTCGCTCTCTATATGCTCATAAGAGGTAATAAAATCTCAATATATCCAACCATGCCATCACAACCATGGTTTAGTATTATTGCAGCTATTAATGCTGCCCTTGCTGCACTTATGGGTGTTGGTGGCGGCGTCCAAAATGTAATCTACATGACAATATGTAATGTACCGCTCGCTCGGGCAATAGGTACAGCTTCGGCGTTGGGGCCAGTTATTGCAGTTTTAGGTGCAATTGGTTTTATGATCATAGGCCAGTCATCCAACGCAACTCTACCCTATTCAACTGGCTTTGTTCACTGGCCAGCATTTTTCTGCATCATACTTACAAGTGTGGTTACAGCACCGATTGGAGCAAAGCTCACACACCAACTCCCAACAAAAAAACTTAAAAACTTCTTTACAGCATTTATATTTATAATTTCTATCAAAATGATTTATGAAGTTCTTTTCAAGTAGTATGTTGAAAAGATTTGCTAGAATTGAGCATTCTCTTTCTCTTATGTACTATAGGTTCACTAGGCAGTACTCCTAAAGTTGTTGCCAAAATAATCTTCCCTTATTAGCAAAGGACATCAAAATCATGCAGAAGAGCTTTCACTTCAGTTACCGACAAATATTGCCTGTTTGTCTGTCTATTCTTGGCTGTTTTGCCACTAATGCCCAAGCAGCAGAAAAACAAGAGGTCAAGATAAATTCAACTGAAGACTTTATTAAAGCTTTTGAGAACGATGAACTCATCGAAGGGCCTCGCACTGACACAGAAGAGCCATCTCTCATTGAAAAAAAGGTAATCGCAGAAGATAAATTTATTCAAAATGATTGGGGTATTCTTGCCCACAAGCTTAATTATTTTATTCCTGTAAGCTATAAATCCGACTCTCCAACGTACTATACATCACCGTCTCAACAAGATGCTGCAGCAGATCCCAATGAGCGCAATCTCGAAGCAATGTTTCAATTTAGTTTTAAAGCAGCACTCTTTGATGTTTCAGATAAATATAAAAGTAAAGTGTTTTTTGGCTTTACAGCAAAGTCATTTTGGCAGCTTTACACTAAAAAATCGTCATCCCCATTTAGAGAAACCAATTACGAACCAGAAATTTTTTGGGAGTTCCCATTTAGAATAAAGCCGCTTGATATTCAATTTCTAAATGCAAGACTTGGTTTTAGTCACGAATCCAATGGCCAAAACATTCCATTCTCGAGAAGCTGGAATCGAATTTATGCAAGTTTTGAATGGGAAGACTCTAATTGGGTTTACCAATTTAAGCCATGGTATAGACTACCTGAAGATCACAAGCGAAATAATACACAAGTCGATGGCGATGATAACCCTGATATTAGTGACTACATGGGACACTTCCAGTTCAGAGCTGTGATGAAAAACCATCGTAATCAACTTGCCTTTACTATTCGCAACAACCTGCACGTGAATGACAATAAAGGCGCTATTGCTGTAGATTGGATTTTTCCAAGCAAACATCAACTACAACCTTATATTCAAGTATTCCATGGATACGGTGACAGTTTAATTGACTACAACCAAAAGCTAACTCGAATTGGCTTTGGCGTTCTACTATCAGATTGGTACTAAGTAACCTAGCCCATGAAGCCTCTTAAACTATTCTATTTAAGAGGCTTTTATAGCTAAGCATCCCCTTTTATATCCTCTATACTTATTAAGACAATCCCCCTAATCAACATCTATTCACCGAGTAAGCAAGTGGTGACTTCAAGCGCTTGTTCAAGCAATTGAGATTTTTGAATAACGAATAAGGTGAATACAGTCTTGACTGATAGATTTAAAGTGCTTTGGGTTGTGAGTCATTTAATTCACAACGATGAAAAAACAACCTCTCTTCATGCAAGTGTCCGCCTCAGATGCTTGCACATTATTCAATATCTAAATACTTATGCTCAAAATATCGAAATAAACTTAACAAGCATCACTAGAACAATTGATGTCTTTCACAAGGTAACAGCATTTAATCCTGATCTTGTTATCATAGGGCAGCTCTACGAAAATCATAGCAATCATATTGAAATCCTCATAAAGCAAGGTTACAACTTAGCGCTTGATGTTAGCGAAAATATTTTTGATGATCATAAATTAAATAAAATCTATCGACCTCTTTTTAAGCATAACCTTCACTGGGTTTTTCCAAATGAGTCTTTGCAAAAAAGGTTTATTGACTTTATGAAGGACTATCCAGCCCCCAAGTCCACGACATTAATACCCAACCCACCAGAGGGACTTCCCTCAAAACCTGCGATGCCAATCGATGATTCCCTAGGTCGTTGCGAATCAATGCCCCTTCAACTTGTTTGGACTGGCCGAGAAGCATGCTTACACTCACTTTTAGGCTTTTTAGATCAGCCTTCGCATTTACACATCAAGCTTGTCGTTCTCACTGACTTAACGTCTGATATACAAGATCGGTTATTGAGCTTCTTAGAACGCAGAAAGTCTAACATTAAGGTGCATTTATTACCTTGGTCATTTGACTTGCAAAGACGATGCATCATGCAAGCTCATGCATCACTCATAACAGCCACCCCATTCACGCAGCAATGTACAAAGTCTTCTAGCCGAATAGTCACAAGCTTTTGGTTTGGAACCCCAGTTGTGGCCATGCCTTTACCTGAATATAAGAGCTTTCAACAGTACGCAATTTTAACTGAAGATCTCCATAAAGGTATTGAACGGAAAACGCTCATCCTGACACGCTATTGCCCCTTACCCCATAAGTC
>CEUY01030861.1_pt1 | contig 10319 bp, 7 predicted proteins | sample 361481 | NCBI WGS metagenome assembly CEUY01 (sample SAMEA2622737, study PRJEB7988) | marine metagenome | isolation source: saline water (ENVO:00002010), including
TAGATATTCTTATCCTTCAAAAATTAATTAAGCCTTCAGGATTCTACCGAACTAAGGCAAATACCTTAAAACGATTCGTTAATTTAGTTTCTCAATCAAAGGATGGCACTCTTAAAGGATTATTGAGTCTGGATAGAGAGAATCTCCGAGTTTCACTTTTGTCGGTTAAAGGCATTGGTAATGAAACTGCCGACGATATTATACTTTATGCTGCGCATAAACCTAGTTTTGTTGTCGATAAATATAGTCAAAGAATTTTCACTCGTTATGGGATTCAGCCAACTGGATCGACATATCTTAAATGGCAAACATTAATACATGATAATGTCGATAGGGATGTTCTTAAGTTTCAAGAGTTTCATGCCTTGCTAGTTAGATTGGGGCAAGATCGCTGTAAAAGTATTCCTGAATGCGTCGAGTGTTGTCTTAAATCCGTATGCCAAACTGGGTTGAAAAACTGTATGTAAGGTGTATACTGCCCTAAATCGTAAAACTAACTTGCGATTTACAAAGAAAATAGGAGTGAACAGATGATGAATATATCTAAACGGTTATTAGGGTTAATGGCTCTGACTGTTATGGTAGTTTCGATGATAGGTTGTATAGGTGGTAGTGAAACTGTCAAGATAGGGATGCTGAGCCCTCAGACTGGTCCCATAGCTCAATATGCACCTGGTTTTGAAGATGCAGCTAAAATAGCGATTGCTGATTTAAATGCGGCCCACGAAGGTGATTTTGAGTTTGAATTAATTATGATGGATACAGGTTGTGACGGCACTCAAGCTGCTACTTCTGCTCAGACGCTCGTCGATAGTGGTGTCTCCGCAATTGTGGGAGCGGCTTGCTCAGGAGCGACTTTAGGTGCTATAGCTGTAGCTGCACCCGCTGGTGTACCAATGGTTTCTTATGCTAGCACTTCACCTGCTGTGACCACTGCTGATGATAACGGACATCTATTTAGAGTAGTTCCAAGTGATGCTCAACAAGCTGTTGCGTTAACTACAGTTGTTTCCGCTGAAGGGGTTTCAAATCCTGCCGTTTTATATATGACAAATGATTATGGTTCTGGATTGGGAGACAATTTTTCAGCTAATTGGTCAGGTGAAATTTGCACCTCAGTTGGCTATGATCCTGCAGAAGGGAAGTACAACGCAACCACACTTGCTCAGTCTGTTATTGACGGTGGATGTGACTCAGTGTTGTTAATGTCTTACGCTACAGATGGAGCTGCGATTATGGAAGCTTTATCTGCTCAAGGATTCGATGGTTCTGTTTTTGGAGCTGATGGTGTTGCTGATGCAACATTCACCGAATCTTTCACAGATGCGTCAGCAGTTGATGGGCTCATTGCTACTCGACCCCGACCTGGTGCGGATTCAAGTGCAAAAAGTGACTTTGATGCTGCTTATGCTGCTGCTGGTGGAGCAGATGGAGCAATTTACACTGGAGAGACTTATGATGCTGTGTCAATCGCAGGAGCGGCTATAGTTGGCAAAGGGAACGGTAGTATAATTGACGCGTTAAAATCTGTTGGCGTAAATTATGTCGGCGCTAGTGGGACTCATACTTTCGATGCTGCAGGTGATGTGTTGGGAACAGGTTATGAAGTATGTCAATTCTCTGGAAGTGATTTCTCATGTTCCAGGACCTGGACTGCGGACGAAGGTTTGTCTGGAAACTAGCCCTAAGCGATACAGTTTAAACGGAATGAACCATTGTTAAGAAACGGCCTGCAACTTATTAATAATTTGCAGGTCGTTTTAATATAAGATACTGGGCTCATGGAGAATTGTTTGTTGAATAAAAAGGATACGTAGTGGAGGGATTTCCAAAACCACTTAACCTTAGGAACTCTAATTTACATAGATTATTAATATGTTTGTTAGTTATAGGCGACGCCTATCTTGGTTTGATTTATGATGGAGGAGTCATCCGTTGGAGTGGTTTGTTTAGGAATGATATCGCGGCACTGTTATTGGTCGGTGAAATGTTTATCGGGGGAATGTTGTTTCTTCGACTTATTCTTGCTCAGGCACAAGGCAATGTACGCACCGTTGCGTTGATTCTGATTCCGGTACTGGTGATTTTGCTGGGTTTGGGAATTACTGAGCTGCTGTTAAGAGGATTGGGTAGGTCAGCTACAATAAACTTTAATTTGTCAGCTGTGGGATTGAGCGGCCTCTATTGGGCAGCGGTTTATTTAACCATAGGGATAGGCTTGACATTAACGTACAAAGTGCAGGGTTTTGCCAATTTTGCTCAAGCAGAAATGATGTTAATTGGCTCTTACGTTGCACTGATTATGATGTGGTCCGATACTTTTTCATCATTGTCCGAAGCCCCTCCAGATGGTGGTTTAAACTGGGAATTGTTGTTGTGGTCAAGCGTCTGTGCGTTCTTGGTAGCGGGTCTTGCAGGATGGTTGATTGACCGCCTGGTGTACAAAAAGCTACGTGCTCGGAATGCAACTTTTCAAGTTATGATGATTGCTTCTCTAGGCGTATCTATGATTGTCAGAGCGATCTTGTTTATTAGATTTAGTGCCAATAATTTTCGTTTCGTACCAGATAAAGATTGGCGATTGACGACTTCAGTAATCGAGACTCCAACACAAACGATCCAAGTCCATTTAGGAGAAAGAATAGAGTCTGGATTGGTAAGTACTATACACAATGTGGCACCTTTTGGATTCTCATATTCCAAGATAGCGTTGGTGATTGGAGTGATGATGTCTCTGGTTTTCCTGCTGGTGTTCCTGAACAAAACTAAATTCGGCAGGCAGATGAGAGCGGTAGGAGATAATCCTGGGTTAGCTGCTTCTAGTGGCATAAATTTAGAAAATATTTATGGCAACACTTCTTTTTTGTCTGCTGGTACAGCAGGTTTGGGAGGTGCTCTTTTGGCTGCCATTCTACCAATAAATCCAATGCTGGGATTAGCCTTACTGCTCCCAGCATTTGCGGTGATCGTTTTAGGGAGTATTGGCTCTATTTCAGGAGTGATTTTTGGTGCTTTAATTGTCGGTCTCTTACGGTCTATATCAGAACCGTTATTGATAGGAATAGGTAATTCTTTGGATCGGCCGACAGCTAGTGGATTCGCTGAAGTGGTTCCCTTTGTATTTTTGGTTGGCTTACTTTTGTTGGCTCCAAGAGGTATCGGTGCTGCGTTGCAGGATTGGAATATTAAAAGGATCCGGAACAGGGTTGCCACGGGAAAATCTAAATATAATTACCCTTGGAGTATTCCTATTCCCTCCGTAGATCTTGCTTCGTTAAAATTTATCCGCGCTGAATATCTGTTGAAGGGAAAGGATTTCATAGGATCTTGCTTCCAACTAACATTTAAGGCTCTGTCTGTAATACCGTTTGTCACAGGACTTATTATGCAGTCTTCTTTCAAAGGACTCCGGACATGCATACAAACCGCTGCTGGTTTTATTGGAATTAGATTCACTTTGGACTCAGAGACTGACAAAGGATCTTGGATTCTTTTTATTGTGTTAATGGGAATCCTAATATGTATAGTATGGCTTCTTCCTAGTGTAACTGCACTTACTAAGACTATGCAGATTGCTCGCATAGCCACGTTGCTGGGGATTTTTGGATTAGCGTCATTTGCTTTGAATCTTCATACTGGAATTACTGGGATGACTAATTTCGGCGTGATATTTTTTGTAGGAATTGGAGCTGTTACGGTGGGAATTCTATGTGCGCCAGTGGCAACAAATGGATATGGATGGTCCCCTGTGGCTGCAACCTTCGTTGCTGTATTTGTTTCCGCGATAGCTGGATGGTTGCTTGCTTATCCTACTGCCAGGTTACGGATGGATTATTTTGCAATAGTTACTATTTCATTGGGAGAGATGCTTAGAATATCTCTGCAGGCAGAACCTTTACTTAGGGCAGGAACTGTTACATCCGCGATTGGGATTTCACAATATCAGATGCCGTTGGAAGAGTGGTGGAGTACTGGTCCGTCTCAATATGTTGGGAATATGATAGGCTTATCTGTCCCTGCTCCTTATGTAGTACTTTTAGCTGGGATAGCACTTTGTTTGCTGGTTTTTGTATGGCTTCTATTAGATACGGTGTTGGCGTCTCCTTGGGGGCGTATTTTGAGGTCCATAAGAGAAGATGAAGTTGTAAGCCAACACCACGGGCACAATGTGCTTATCCAGAAAGCTGCTAGTTTGGCTATGGGTGCGGCAATCGCGGCTCTTGCAGGTGCTTTGTGGGCGTGGCTGAACACCAATATATGGCCCGATTTTATGAATCCTGTTCGTACCACCTTCTTGATTTGGGCTGCATATATAGTAGGAGGTAGAGGTAATAATAAAGGAATGATAGTCGGGGCTTTTGTGATAGTTATAGTTGAATTTTTGTTTAATATTATGGTTGCTTCTAGAGGCGCCGCTAGCATGCCATTACACAATATCACAAATTATGCAGACGCAATCTTTTCTTGGTTTATGGTTAATGTAGGTGGGTTGGTATGGTCTTCTAAGTCTCTATCAGAAATATTCCCGAGGGGAGAAATCCTACTATCATTGCCTCATGTGAAATTGTCTTTGGTAGGGCTAGTTATAGTGGTAGCGTTAATTGCGGCCTCAAAAGGGCTGCTACCTGAAGTGCCTAAGCGCCCTAAACACCGTGACAGGATTGAAGAGAGGGACGTATGATTACAAATGCTTTAAAAGTTACAAATTTAGTGAAAGATTTTGGAGGATTGACAGCAGTTAATAACGTATCTTTCGAAATTCCTGTAGGCTCCATGGTGGGTCTTATAGGGCCAAACGGATGTGGTAAGTCTACTACTTTTAATTGTATTTCTGGGATGTTAGAGGTTACTTCAGGAGAAATTGAAGTGTTAGGACGTATGACTACAGGTAAAAGGCCCGATGAGATACAAAAATTAGGCCTTACGAGGACTTTCCAGCACACTCGACTGTGGAGAGATATGACGGTTATTGAAAATTTGTTAGTCCCTGCAAGAAGTCAATTCCAACCGAATATGCTGTTGTCTTTGCTAAAACCAAATTCTCGCCCAGCGGAATCTCGCAGAATAGCTAGTGCATTCCAAATTTTGGAGAGTCTTGAAGTTAGTCATATCGCACACAATTTAGCTAGTGAATTGTCCGGAGGGCAGAGTAAATTGGTTGACATCGGACGGGCTTTAATGAGTGACCCAGAGTTTTTGCTTCTTGATGAACCTGTTGCAGGGGTGGCGGGGCCTTTGGCAGAGAAAATATTTAAGAATTTAAAAAGCCTGAGTAGGGACAAAGGTATAGGCATGCTTATCATCGAGCACAACATGGAATTTATCTTACGTAGGGGAGTAGACCACATCATTGTTATGGATAATGGAACAGTGCTTGCTGAGGGAACTCCTGATGAAATCAGGCAGAGGAATGATGTGGTTGAAGCTTATTTAGGTACAGGGGCAAGAAATTGATTATGGATTACGTGTTAGAAGCTTCTGATGTTGAAGGAGGATACGATAAGGTGAAGATCTTGAATGGGATAGATCTCTATGTCGAACGGGGAGAATTTGTCACCATAATAGGTCCCAACGGATGCGGTAAATCCACTTTTCTGAAAATGTTGTTCGGGTTAGCTACCCACTATAATGGTAGTATTAAGTATGAGGGCAGTGAAATTGCAGGCTGGCGTACGGATCGTCTGGTGAATTTAGGAATATCGTATGTGCCGCAGGTGGACAACGTGTTTCCGTCATTGTCAGTATCTGAAAATCTCCAGATGGGAGCTATTAATCTCTCCCCGTCTGAAATGAGAAATGGTATAAGCAAGTCTATTGAAATGTTCCCTGAGTTGAAATTTAGGATGGACGACGTCGCGGCCTCTTTGTCTGGAGGAGAGAGACAGATGCTTGCAATATCTAGGGCCCTAATGCCAGAACCATCATTTTTAATGCTAGATGAACCTACCGCTGCTTTATCTCCAAGGTATCAGCAACAGATTCTTGAAAATATAGACGAACTTAGATCTCAAGGAATTTCTATCTTGCTCGTCGAACAAAATGCACGTTTATCTTTGGAGAGATCAGATAGAGGATATGTATTCTCTGGAGGAAGAGTTGTATACACAGGTGAAGCTTCTTCAATTCTAGACAATCCGGACTTGGGGAATTATTTTCTAGGGGTTCAAGAGTAGCATTCAAAATGCTATCATCAAATATAGGAAAATGCAGGAGGAAGGATATGCAAGTAGTTAGAATATATTCCGGAGATGATGGGGAATCTCATTTCGAAGAGATTGATTTGCCCTACGAGGCAATCTCAGGCGCTGAAAGAACAGCTCTACAGTCAGCATCCAGTATACATTTCAGGAGATATCAACCTGGTAATTTCCTGGACTTCCATGTTGCCCCGAGGAGGCAATATGTCATTACTTTGGCCGGACAGGCAGAAATAGGCTTAGGTGACGGTACTAAGCGAATCTTTAATGCGGGAGATGTATTGCTCGCCGATGACTTGACAGGTAGAGGGCATACTACCGCAGCAGTAGGGGACTCCCCTAGAGTTTCTATAGCGATTCCTTTGGAAGATTAACATGCCCTTCTTACAGATCGATGAACAACTTAAAATGTTCTATGAGGACCAAGATTTCAGCGACCCCTGGGAGGAATCAGAAATTGTGTTAATGCATCACGGTAATGCTAAGAATAGTCAGTTTTGGTTTGGATGGTTACCAACCTTGACCAAGAAGTACAGGGTTATTCGGGTAGATGGTAGAGGATTCGGACGTAGTTCTATACCTCCCGAAGGATTTGACTGGTCACTGGAACAATTTTCCCAGGATTCAAAGATCCTCATTGATAAATTGGGTATAGATAAAGTTCATTTTGTAGGAGAGACTATAGGCGGTAGCATCGGTATGGTTTTTGCTGAAATGTTCCCTGAATCATGCTCCTCGCTGACAGTGTGCACCTCTCCATACAATTTCGCTGCAGTGAAGACATACAGTGAATATAGGGATTTAGTGGAGTTAGAAGGAGTTAGATCTTGGGTGGAGAGGACGTCTGGTAACAGACTTCCTGGTAAAAGCGCTGAGCACAATCAATGGTACATAGATCAAATGGCTGGCACCGCCCAACAAGTGGTGATAGAAACTCTGACTTATTTATCTACGGTAGACCTTACTGACAGATTGAAAAACATTGAATGCCCTACTCTCATTATGGTTGGCGAAAATAGCGCGATGAATACAGACGGTAGAGTTGGTAGCTTAGTTAATCTGATTCCACACGCCAAATTAGTCGAATTACCAGGAGCTACAGGCTATGTGCAACATTCTGAACCAGAGCAATGTGCTCAGGAATGGATAGAGTTTGCAAGCAACCTATAATATAGTATCTGTGGTTTCGTAAATGACTTGGTTAACTCGTAATTTCCCGGCACTGATCAATCGGTTGCTTCTAGACAAACGAATAACTCGCTGCATCCTCCTGGGGTTTGGAGTTCTGACGGTGATTTTTGGCATGTGCTGGTGGCTAATAGACAATGGTCAATTATCCTCTTGGGATCCTCCTGGGACCGATGTCCAATTACAAAATCGTATTGATCATGTATTTCCGCAAAGAAATCACGTCGTAGCTTTCATTTTAGAAAGTGAATCCGGGAACGTGTTCGATGCTGATGTATTGAGAGAGTTGTATACGAATGAATTAATTTTGCGCAAAGATTATAAGGAGTACTTAGTTGATCAGTATGATTTTGTGAATGACCGGCAGATTTTCGGTATTTTCACAATCGCGGATGCTGTGCATAAAACCCTGAAAAATACTTCCTCTGGAATAGACATTTTTTCAGCAACTGACACTGAAATCAAAATAGCAGTTAAAGATGTGCTAGGGAATGATATAGGCGGGGAATTGGTAAATTCGATGTCTTCTGACCTGCGACTAAACAAGGGGTCTGATGGCCTAGAGTTTTGGTCAACTTCCGCCATGACTATTTTTGTAAGTTTGGATAATGAACTATTAGGAGGTGGGAGAGCTACCTTTAGTCTGAGTTCTGATCCTGAAATTTTGCAAAAAGAGACTATTAATCGTGATATTCAAGAAGTGTTAAGAGGGAACCAAGTAGAGTATTCATTGTGGGGTCTTGCGATAGACACGAATCTCGAAGCCTTAGATGAAGGTCAAAAGGCAGTACCTTACGTATTGTTTGCCGTGTTTCTTGTCACGCTTGTAGCTGCGGTATCACTGCGGTCAGTCGCTACGTTTTGGATTATTGGTTTAGGTCTGCTCACCTTGCTGATTTGGCTGGAGGGAATTTCCAATATATTACTACTTGAACAGTCAGTTACTACTGACCTGATTGTCCCTATAGCAATGGTGTCCTTAGGAGTAGATTTTTTTATTCATTCGGTAAGCAGATATCAGGAAGGTAAAAGGCGTGATTTATCTTCTCGTAGGGCATTGTCATTCGCCATTATAGGAATTTCAGGTGCCCTTACTCTGGCGATGCTTTCTGATGGTATCGCTTTTCTAGCCAATTTAACGTCTAATATTGATGCGGTAGTAGGATTTGGTTTTAGCGCAGGCGTGGCAGTCATATCTTCGTACATTGTAATGGGATGGGTTATGCCGCTTCTGCTTTTAGAGTTCGAGGATTCTATTCAAGTACGTTTATGGAAAACCCCAACGGGATTGAGGCAACTGAATCTCAAATTGGTGTTAAATTTGTTTTCGTATGTAGAACGTTTTCTGTTAAACGTGTCTTCGAAACTAGTAAAGACTCCTGTGAAAGTATTGATATGTTCAACACTGATGACTTTTGCATGTGTATTGATATCTTTGAATATCCAACCGGAATTTGATATTAAAGATTTCTTTGCTTCTGATAGTGACCTTGTGGTTGGCCTAGATAAACTGGATGAAAATATGAACCAAGATTTACTAGGGGAACCAATATTCATACTAGGTGAAATAGATACACAGTCCGAGGTCTGGGTAGATGAAATTATACAGCTCAAACAGAACTTGCAGGCATCTCAATATTTGACCAAAACGAACCAAGGTGATTTGTTTTTGTATTTGCCCTCGATAGATTTTATCATCGATAGACACCGTGAGAACCAACACTCGGTGTTAGAGTATAGAGAATACTCTAATGGACATAATTCTTCCAAAACATTACTTGATTATTTGTATTCTAATGGGGTCCAAATACGAGAAGGGATTTATTATTTTACTCCTAGTCAAATTCAAGAAATTTTACAACCTCACCCTTCGGACGAATCCAGGTATCAGATTTTATTGAGTGTGGGTGCTTTGGAAACTAGAGAGCAGAGTAAGGTTCCTATAATAAAAGAACAGCTTGAAAAGATTGTAGAAGATTCTAAGACTAATATAGGGTTGGATATCGTAGGTGTCACAGGCTCACCATTTATAAGAAGCGCTACCCTAGCCCATACTACTGGTCTAATGAAAATATCTGTACCTGTTGCCATAGGAGCATGTTTAATTGTTTTGTTGGTCTGGATGCGTTCATTTGTATTTGCTACCGCCACAGTCATACCAGTGGCATTTGCAGTGTTTTGGATACTGTCTTTTATGGTGATCGCCGGGTTAAATGTCAACTTTGTAACGGCGACAATTGCATCTGTAACGATTGGTGTAGGGATTGATTTTTCCATTCACATCACTCAGAGGTTTAGGCAGGAATTACGGCTTACAGAGGATCAGAGTTCTGCGATGGTTAACACTATTCAAGGTACGGGCAAGGCGCTGCTAGGGTCTGCTTTGTCTAGTATGATTGGTTTTAGTGTACTGCTGCTGGCTCCTATGCCCATAATTGCTTCCTACGGGCTCTTAACTTCGATTATGATATTGATAGCAACTCTTGGGGCCCTATTCATGCTACCTAGCATATTGATTGTAATTAATGGCATGAAACATAGGAATCCTAGATGATATACTAAAAGGCAATTTTCAGGAGGCTGAGGCGTAATGATTAAAAGATTTTCTGTATTTTACGTAGGGCAAATCGATCTCGACAATGTGGGGCATGATGGTACAGCTCCAGATGACCGCAGATATTCCAACAAAGAATTGGTTCAGGCATACTCTAATGCTGAGGAACTTGCTAAGCACCTTGATAAATTAGGGTACTACGCTATGTGGGGAGCTGAACACCATTTTCAGAGAGAAGGGTATGAATGCTTTCCGAATTTGATTTTGTTAGGAGTGCATTTAGCTGGCATTACCAAGAACCTTAAATTCGGGAATTCATTCAACATTGTTCCAATGTGGCATCCACTCAGATTGGCTGAAGATTTTGCTATGGCTGATGT
>CEUY01158096.1_pt1 | contig 10317 bp, 4 predicted proteins | sample 361481 | NCBI WGS metagenome assembly CEUY01 (sample SAMEA2622737, study PRJEB7988) | marine metagenome | isolation source: saline water (ENVO:00002010), including
ATAAAATCTGTGTCCGGAGCAGTGCTGGAAACAAACAACCTCGCTGTGATTTCACCAGTGAATTCCATTGGCTTTTCGAGGACTGGTGTATCAAAGACTAAGACGTTGTCCTGCTGCTCAAAGGCGCGGGCATCCCGGGCACCCGGAAAACCAGTCCCCGGAATTTCAGCCGGCTTAAACGGATCAGATACGTACTCGGACAATCCTTCCGAATCGCCATCAGGCAATTCCCACTGCAGCATCCCATTTTGTGCCAGGTACAATGCACGACGAGGTGTATCTTCCGTTAACGGCCAATCGTCCATTTCCCGCCACTGATTCCCCGGAGCATTCTCTTCGCCGGTTGCCCCCATCGTGTAGATTTTCACAGTCGGCCACTGATCCACTCCGTTCTGCTTTCCTTTCAGGTAATAATCGAACCAGGCTGCCATATGTGCGGGCAAATCCACGGTCGCATTGTCCGGGTAGACGAGTTCCCCGACTTTTGCTGATTTATTAAAACGCCCATGCAACCACGGGCCAATCAGAAGTTTCTGATTTCCCTTAGACTCCGGACCTCCATGGTGCTGACGTCCGATGTAACTTGCAATGGACCCCTGATTCATGAAATCATACCAACTACCGATGGTCATGCAGGGAACATTCATCTTACGGAAGTGTCTCGATGTATCCTCGGCTTTCCAATATCGATCAAATGTGGGATGTTCAAACCATTCCCGCATTAACGCCTGATTATGGGCTGGTTCACGGCACACCGCATCCATTCCTTTGAATCGTTGAGGGCGCGTTGTTCCGCCGATACGATACCCTTCCTGATAAAGGCTCAGGCCGGTATCAATCATGTATTGTGCAACCAGACTGGGTGGCCGACTCACCGCGGCGAAATTCTGAGCATACCCGGCCTGACTACTTCCAAACGTGCCGACCTTGCCTGTTGACCATGGCTGACGTGCCAACCACTCGATGGCATCATATCCATCTTTGTGTTTGCCGAGGCTTAAACTGCGGTAACCAATCCAGGTACCTTCTGACTGTTGGCTTCCTCTAAAGTTGCCACAGACTACCACGTATCCGAATTTCGCGATTTCGGCAAATGCTTCCTGATGCCCGCGACCTGATGCATTCGCATAGCGCTGTTCGTACAGCACTGGCCAGGGACCATCGCCCGCTGGAAGAAATGCGTGGGCGCTTAGACGCACACCATCACGCATGGGAATCATCAAGTGTTGATAAGACACTCCATGTGGCAGGTCGTCTGCGACACCTGAATCAACATGGGAAAACAAAAGCAGGGCTAAAATGGCATATCTCATAGCCGCCATTTTAATGAGTTCACGCAACGACTACCAACACAAACCCTAACACAAAATAAGATATGCGATATCTGATTTAGATTCCGGTGAGTGCTGCGGTACTATTCCCAAATGATTCCCGGCCTAAGCCCATCCGTTCGAGAATGGTTAGATAGAGCGAACTCATTTTGTCGTTATCCGCTTTGTCAAAATCGAGCGTGCGTCCCGTTTCGAAATGGCCTCCCATCGAGCCTGCCATCATTAACGGCACTTTCGCACCATTATGGAACGTCCACTGTTCATTGGCCGCCATCAAACAACAGTTGTCCAAAACCGTTCCGTCGCCTTCCTGCATGCCGTGTAGTTTCTTAACCAGATAAGCGTACTGCTCAACCCAGAAACGAGTAATCTTAGCAAACTCTTCGTTATGGCAACTATGCGAATAGTTATGGTGATCGACATTCAGCCCTAAGAAGGGATAAATCTGACCGGAAAGATTATTGGTCATCACGAGTGTACTGACGCGAGTTCGATCCGTCTGGAATGCCAACGCGATCACATCACACATAATTCGAGCATGTTCGTCTAACTGATTTGGGATCCCATCTTTGGGACGATCTGCGTTGGGACTGGCAGCCTTATCTGTCGTCTCTTCAACATTCCTTTTTTGCATTTTTGCCAGCCGCTGTTCAACTTCGCGAACACTTGTCGTGTATTCATCAATCTTGGCGCGGTCTGCAAATGACACTTTCCGGGATACATCTCCCAATTGCTCTCGTACGTGATCGAGCACGCTTAAATGTGTCTTGCTTCCCTTGCTTTCAAACAGGCTATCAAACGCCAGAGCAGGGTATAACTCACTTGGTACAGGCGAAACAGGGCTTCTCCATGACAGATGACTCGCATACATCATCGAGTACCCGGATTCATGAAACCCACTGACAGGACGCTCGCAGGCAAGCACCAAACTCGGCAGAACCGTCTCGTCTTCCCAGGCATTCGCCAACACTTGATCCAGACTGGTTTCACCTTCAATATCACGACCATTCAGAGGCGCGTGACCGGTTAACATACCGGCTGCCCCTTTGGCATGCCCGCCAACAACATTGCTAGGGTGCTTAAGGCCGTGAATAAAATTAACCTGACTTTTAATATCTTCAAGGCTTTGGAACACAGGGCCAAGTTCGAGCTCCTGACCACTTCCTTTGGTCCACCATTCGGCCGGGTGAATTCCGTCACCCCAGAACATAAAACCAAAGCGTTTCGGCGGAGTCTTAGCCTCTTCCACGCCGAGCAACCTCCCGGACTCCAACCATGGCAATGCCACACTTGCTCCAAGACCGGTTAATACCATGCGTCGTGAAATTTTCGACTGTACCATTTCGTTGTTCCTTAAGAACGGCTGTACAGAACCGCTTTAACCGGCGTGTCCTGAAATATGTCTCTATTTACTATAGTAGCTCTACTTTGCTTATCGGCCAAATTACCTGGTTGCTGTTACAAAGTCCTGAGCTCGTTGATTCCTAAATTGCGGACTGGCTACCACTTTTTTCACCAGCACTGAGAACTTGTAGTCATTTTCCTGCAATGCCTGTTCAATTTCGTCTAATAATGGCTGGTCGGAAAGCTCCACACTACGCCCTAAAGCATAGCCAAGGAATTTTCGGCAAAACGTACGCACAAACTCTTCTTTTCGATGCTGTTCAATATACCGAATCAATCCATCTATGCCTTTAGCATTTTCACCGTCAGGTAATGTGACGGCATCATCGATCGGTCGACCGGCTGCGTCTTTGGTGCGAAAACGCCCGATGGGATCGAAACTTTCCTGGGCTAGCCCCAGATAATCAAAATGCTTATGGCAGATTGCGCAGGAGGCATCTGCAACATGCGTCTTTAGCAATTCACGCAGCGTATGTTCACCCTCTTTGACATTTTCCGGTAATTCGGGCACGTCTGCCGGGGGCGGAGGAAAGTGTTGTCCAAGCAAATGATGGACTGTCCAAAACCCCCGTTTAACGGGGCTGGTCCGTTCACCACCTGAATTCTTGGCCAGAATTACAGCCATCCCGAATAATCCACCACGCCCCTGAGCCCGCAAGCCCGAAACTTCGAACCAGGTTGCATCCAGCTGCTCACCACTCATGTTCGGCTGGCCGGTCACTTGAAGATGCTTTTGCAAAGCTTCCCGTTCCCGTTCCCATTGGGACTGAATCTCGCCACCGTAATGACGAGCCAATAGTCCGTTGACAAATGTTGTGTCACTGTTGATCAATGTGGTGATTGGCAGGTCAAGTCGTATCATGTGCTGCCCTAACTCAATTGGTTCCTGCCACATTGCACTACGAAGTTCATCAGTATAGCCGGGGAAGGCTGCAGCATTGATCGGATCTTTTTCAAGGTAGTCCCGGTAACGCAACCATTGCCCGAAGAATTCGCGTGCCAACGCTGCAATCCGATCGTCGTGTAGCATCCGGCTTGCCTGTTGGTGGAGGTTTTCAACTGCTGACAATTCCTGACGCCGCGCAGCTTCCAGCAATTTACCATCAGGAACGGACGACCAAAGGAAGTAACTCAGGCGACTGGCCAAATCCCGTTCCGATAACGCAACGATACCTTTTCCGGCCGGTGTTTCGTTATAGCGATAAATAAACTCGGGCGACATCAGGATGGCTGTCACCAATCCTCGCAAGCTTTGCTCAACGGTTTGTCCCTCGCTACGTAATTGCAGATAAAGACTTTGGTAGCTTTGCAATTCAGATTCAGTTAACGATCGCTTGTACGCGCGATTTGCAAAAGCCATCACATCCCGGAGTCCTTTCGGTTCGGCAGCTTCAAGTACCTGTTGCTGTCTGGCCAGCCCGGCGCGAATATCGTTAAAGAACCCGTGGACCATATCAAACCTAGAGCTCGGATTCTTCGGCTCAATCGCTCGCCGTTGCACGTCAATCGTTCCTGGCTTGGCTGGAGTCCCCAACTTTTCCAAATACTGCAATTCAAATCGCTCAAGCATCTCATCTGTTACTAATGCCGGATCTGCGGAACGAAGATAATCCCATTCACGACCATGTAGCACATGCCTTTCAGATCGCTCGAACCATACAAATCCACGCAGCAAAGTCTCTGTACGATTGGTGACAAAATCCAATTCGTTCCATAATTGATTTAACTCCTCGACTTCAGCATCGGTTAAAACTTTTTCCACCAACGGTTTGTCGTCTCGAAAGAATCCTTCCACCAGATGGAATCCAGCAGCCAAACCTCGCTGTTGATCAACATAGAAAAAACGATTCGGAAAGGCCTGACAAAACGGCTTAACGGACTCCGATAACGTCCTGGCCGCCTGACCGCCCGGGTATATCAAATGAACTGAGCCGGGGTCGAATCCATCCTCCAGAGGCTTTCCATTTCCGAACTGCACGAAGACACTCTGATCGCGACTTGCCGATGCATCCAGTTGGCACTGCAATAACAAGTGCTTTCCTTGCAATTCAACATGCATCTCCGGAGTGAAAGGAATCTGTACCACTGCCGGTGTCTTTACCACCATCCACTCTGAATTCAGTCCACCTTCAGGAAGGGAATCGGGAACGGGATGTTCTCCAAACTTCAATCCTGTCGCCAAATCCGGGTTATGTTTTTCAAGTACTTGCCTTAGAGATACAACTTTGTGATTTACTTTTTCATCCTGCTCATTGTTTGGGAGTTGCTGAGCGAGGCTAAACAAAGGACGTTTAACAACGACGTAGCCGTCATCTTGCGAATAACCTTTCCGGAAGTGAACGAACATGGAGTAGGGTTCCATGCCTTCTTTGTAAACCGGAATTCGTCCGACGTTGATGAGAACTTCACTTTCCAGTTGTTCTTCAGAGAATTGATCCCGGACTGCCGCTGTTTTAGAGCGAAAATCCAACCATTGGATTGGCCAGTTATTCGCATTGGATTTAATCAGTCCCTTAAGCGGTGGCGTGAGCGTCTTACGTCCGAATTCCACCAATTTCATCAACTCATTAAATTCAGCAGGGACGGCATTTGCATTGGTTGGTGCGGGGACAATCTCCCAGAGCGTTCGTAACTGCTCCATAAAACCACTATCGTGAGGAGCGTTTGCCAATGTCTCGTAGACCAGTATTAGATACTTAGTGCTCAACCCTTTACTCTCGGCAAGCCGGGCCAGAGACGATTCGTTTTTGTCTGGCATGTAACGATAACGCCAGGCAGCTTCGACGTAATCGCGGATCAGAACTTTCCGCTGATTATAAAAATCGATAATCGCGAGCTCCGTAAGCTTTCGCCGTTCGTTATACGAGACTGCTGGCGTAGGAGCGAAGATTGCTCCCTTTGTTGTTAACAGCAAATGATCAGCAACCTGCTGTGCAGCTGATAGATATTTTTTCAATAGGTTCGGCGACATACTAAGAGCTTCCCCCGTATTATCGAAGCCCTCACCGCCAGCCGGGTCGGCAGGAAAATTGCTGGTCGGTCGAATATCAACTCCGGTTAGATCACGTATCGAGTGATCATACTCGGTATTACTAAGACGTCTGGGAGGCACATTTCCCGGGTCACCCGCATGCTTACGAGCTTCTTTGATCAGCAAACCATTGACCGCATTGACAATGGCATTGCTTTCTTCAATCTCAGGCTGTGGCGACCCTTTCGGAGGCATCTCCCCACTCTGAATAAAGGTTGTAATATTGTTCCAACGCCGAAATCCGGCGATCACACTCCGGTCCGAATCAAACTTCGTCAGATCCAGCCCACCTTTTGGATCCTCCTGGCCGTGACAATCAAGGCAATACTTGTTTACGTACGGAGCAATCTGATCACCAAACTGATCGGCAGATACTGAGGGGAGTCCAATCACAAACAGGATCAGAGCAGCTTGAATGCACGGATAAGGCAGAGCCTGGATCATAGTAACCAGTCGTGTTTTTTAGGCGAAAGATGAAGTCGTTATTATAGCAACATCGGTTTTACTTCGACACGCGTATGGTTCGAACAAGGCAACTACTGCCCGTTCCTCCCTGTTGTATTAGAATGACAACTATGCAATCGAGCTTCCGTATGATCGCCGTCGTTGTCATAACGGCATTCTTCTCCTTAGCTTCTACATTACAAGCTCAGCAGTTCAACAGATTGCTTCAGCAACATTGTGCTGAATGCCATAATGCAGAAGAGTCGCATGGCCAAATCGACATCAATACGCTGCTTGAACAAACACCACTGGTTCGCAATACGGCGACGTGGCGAATTGTCATGGATCGAATACGCGGGGGCGAAATGCCACCGGAAGATGCACCTCAGCCATCCAATCAGGATCGTCAGGCGATGCTGAGGCACCTTACTGAGGCCATCGACAACTTTGATTATTCAGCTATTGAAAATCCGGGATATGAACCAGCCAAACGACTTTCGAACATCGAATACGACAACACTGTTTCTTATCTATTTAAGCTAAAACTCACGCCGAGCAAAAAGTTCCCTGTTGATTTGAGTGGCAAAAGCGGTTTTGACAATTCAGCCAACACGCTCTTCCTACAGCCTCAAATTTTCGAACGATTCGTACACGCTGCTGATGAAATCAGTAATGAAGTACTTAGTGAAAAGAATGCCGGATTACACGACCAATTACACATCAACCTGCGAGATGGTGGGAGAGTCACTCCGGCTCCGTTCCTAAACTTCTTCCTCTCCCGCGCCTTTCGCCGACCAGTGACAAATTCCGAGCAACAGCGGTATCGCGATCTGTTCATTGATACCTATCTAGAAACCAATGACCGGAAACTCGCTTATAAGAAGCTCATTGACACCATACTAATTTCTCCGCAGTTTCTGTTCAGATCTGAGGCGTTAACCTCGGATACTGACGTCTACCAAATTTCTCAATACGAACTAGCAAGTCGTCTATCATATTTCCTGTGGTCAAGCATGCCTGATGACGAGCTATTTGATTTAGCAAAACAGGAAAAACTAACCGACCGTGGTATTCTCGATGCCCAGATCCAACGCATGCTTCATTCCCCCAGGGCTGATTCGCTGGGGACGGTCTTTGGAGGGCAGTGGCTTGGTTTCCAACACTTAGGGACTCGTATTCGCATGGACCCTATCGATAACCCGTGGTGTACTGACACACTAATGTCGGCGATGCGAACCGAAACGTCCATGTTGTTAAATCATACGTTGCGTTCCAATGCCTCGGCTACGGAATTGCTGTTGGCCGACTATACGTTTGTTAACGAGGAATTGGCGCGACACTATCGCATCCCCAATGTGGCTGGCGATGAAATGCGAAAAATCGATCTGGTTAGCCCTCACCGAGGTGGGCTCCTGGGGCAGGGCAGTCTCCACGCCATCACTTCATTCCCGGGACGCACCAGCCCGATCGTACGGGGCAATTGGATACTCACCACCGTACTGGGTACGCCACCACCACCGCCACCACCTGGCGCAGCTGAATTCGAACCGTCTGTGGAACGACGCCGTGATTTAACGACGGCTGAAAAAATGGCATTACATCGTGAAGACGCGCGTTGTGCGTCCTGCCATGACCAAATCGACCCACTTGGCATTGCCATGGAAAATTTTGACTTCTTCGGACGATACCAGACGCGTTCAAGAGGTAAAACAATTGACGCCAGAGCTCAATTGCCTGACGGGACTCGATTTGAGGGACCTTCAGGACTCAAACTTGCGATCGTCGAACGATACCATCAGGAATTCGTAACACAATTAACTCGTAAGCTTCTGTCCTATGCACTTGGCCGTCAGTTAGATTACTATGACGAGCCGGCCATACGAACAATTTACTCTGACATGAAATCCGATTCGTTCAAACTACATACGCTCGTCCATGGAATTGTCCATAGCTATCCCTTCCTAAACAAGCAGTTACCTCCTCGTAAACCAGATGCAATCCAATGACTAAATCCTGGCATTTAAATCGACGCACAGCCCTGCAGGGAATCGGTGCATCTCTGGCATTACCATTGCTCGAATGCATGTCTGATGCCAACGAAGAGCCTCGAAATCAGGGCAGGCAAGGGCGGATGGCATTTCTGTATTTCCCAAATGGGGTAGCCGAAGGTAGCTGGCAGCCGGCCAGAGTTGCCGCCGATGGATCTTTGACTGAACTTAACAAATGGATGAGTCCGCTCGAACGGCACAAAAAGAATTTATTGATTCCACGCAATATCTGGACTCCTCGAGGAAACGGGCACATGGCTGGCACCGCAACCTGGCTCACCGGGGGCGAATATTCAGGCCGAGAAGTCAGTGCAGGAGGGATGTCTGTTGACCAATTGGCTGCAAAGCACATTGGCAAAGATACGCTCCTTTCGTCACTTCAGCTTTCCGTCCGTGGAGAGGGATACTTTTCCAAGAGCCTGCCACGCAATACGATCTCGTGGATGGATCGCAACACACCAGCAGCCCGTGAAGTCGAGCCACGTATCGTTTTTGATCAGATGTTTCGCACGACCGACCAGTACGCTCCGGACAGTCGCGTACTGGATTTAGTGCTCGAGGATGCCAAATCGCTACAACGCCGATTGGGATCGTTGGATCGGGACAAGCTCGATCAATACCTGACATCGATTGAAGCCATCGAACGAAGACTACGATTTTCTGACGCTCAGGCAACGCGAGCCCGTGACAACCAACTGCTCAGCAAACGACTCAAGCGTCCGGAACCCGGAATCCCTGACGATCACGGCCAGTACTTGCGACTAATGATGGACATGATTGTTCTTGGATTTTGGGCAGACGCCACCCGTGTATCTACGTTCATGCTTGATCATGGACAGAGTAATCGCTATTTCAATTTCGTCGACGGAGTGCAGGGTACATGGCATGCATTATCCCACTACCATGATATCTCGGGAAAAACAGAAGACGACGACGGCCTTACAAGCTGGAGCAGTATTGAAGAAAAGCGTGGCATGTACAACGCCGTCACGCGTTGGCACCACGAACAGGTTGCCTACCTTTTAGACCGTCTCCAGGAAGTCAAAGAGGGTGATGCCAGCCTGCTGGACAATTCGATGATCGTCTACGGATCCAGTCTGGGAGACGGGCATGAACATTCTGCCGATAATTTACCTGTGTTATTCGCAGGTGGTTCCAATCTCAACCTCCGCACAGGGCGACATCTCAACTACAGCCGTAACACCGACCTAAATCGATTCTATTTATCGATGCTTCATCGCCTGGGCATGAATGTCGAAGAATTTGGTACCGCCGAAGACGAACTTGACGGCATCACTTAGTCGATTGACGTATCTGTCGACCTAATTCGATCGCATAGTCAGTCAATACGGCATCAACACCGAATTCTATGCAGTGCTTCCAGTTTTCAGCCTGTTCGCCGGCCACAGTCGCTCCGGCAATAAAAATACGTTTTCCAGCCCCATGGGTTTGCTTAATCTCTTGCTCGGATGGCAGATACCGCACGTAAACCCAGGTGGTTCCCGGGTGAGCAACTGAGAGTTTAAGTTCCTCTGAATTGTGAGCCACCATCGCCATGTTTACATTTTCATCTGCCGCGAGAAGTCTCCCTCGCACCGCTTCATCCACTATGGTATTACCAATAAACAATAAGCGATCAAGGATTTCATACTTCCCGGCAAGCTTGACGAGTTCGGCTTCAACCTGTTCGTCCTTCAATTTAATATCAACTGCAAAAATCGCATTTACCTTTGGATAACTGGCGATCAAACCAAACACCTGATCGATACCCGGCATACGTTCGTCTTTGAAAGCAGGTGAGAACCAACTGCCGGCGTCTAACGCCACGGTTTGGTAACGCGTCAGCCCGGCAATAGGCCCCTTACCGTCAGTCGTCCGATCGAGTGTGGTGTCATGCAAACACATTAAGTGACCGTCTTTGGTCCTTTGCACATCCAGTTCAAATCCGAACCCAAGTTCCAAACAGGCTCGAAAGCTCGCCAGTGTATTTTCCGGAGCGTCTAATATCAGGCCGCGATGTGCCACCACCATCGTCTGTTTGCCGGGAGCAGCTTCTTCG
>CEUY01189079.1_pt1 | contig 10317 bp, 7 predicted proteins | sample 361481 | NCBI WGS metagenome assembly CEUY01 (sample SAMEA2622737, study PRJEB7988) | marine metagenome | isolation source: saline water (ENVO:00002010), including
TAACGAAGCATCGGGGATTATCGCAAATGAGGTCCCTAAACCCGCCACGTTAAAGGTTTTGCTGGCGGCCATTAAGGTAATACTGCGGCCTTGCAGTGCGGCAACCCGCCCGGCAGGAATGTGTTTTACCTGCTCATTGAGTATAAGGTCACAGTGAATTTCGTCGGAACATAACTTAACGTTGTGTTGTTCACAAATGGCCGCAATAGCGTCGACTTCTTGCTGGGTCATCACAGAACCCACAGGATTCATCGGATTACACAGGATCATCAGCTTGCAGCGCGGATCCGCCGCTTCTTTCGCCAGCGCGTCCAGATCCAGCGTCCAGCGTCCGTCTTGCAGCACGGTGGGAATATCAACGCGTTGCGTGTTATTTAACGCGGGCGCAGCTAACAATGGTGGATAGTTTGGCGTTTGCACCAACACTTTGTCGCCGTCTTCACAATATGCTTTTATGGCGACGTTGAAAGCCGGAACAACACCCGGTGTCCACACAATCCAGTCTGACTCAATTGCCCAGTCGTGCTTGTCACGTAACCAGCGCACAATGGCATTGTTGGCGGGCTGATGCTGGGCTGGCAGTGTGTATCCCATCACACCGTGCTCTGTCAGTGCGTGTAACGCGTCCAGAATAGGCGGTGCACAGCGAAACTCTGTGTCTGCTACCCAACAAGGCAAAATGTCTTTGCCTGCATATTTTTGCCATTTAAACGACCACTGATTGCTGCGGTCAGGCGTGTGATCAAACGTACTCACTGCGACTACCTTTTAGTTCGATTGCGACATTACTTTGTCAGTTGTTCGGTTAACAGGCTTATTAGTTTTTCGCGTCTTATTGGCTTCACCAGGTAAGCGACGGCTCCCAGTTGTTTGGCCAGCATTTCGGTCTGACGCGTTGCATAAGCTGTCATAAAAATAAACGGGACGCTGAGCCCCTTCTCGCGACACGCGCGCAGTAAAGACAAGCCATCGTATTCCGGCATCACCATATCACTGATTATCATATCCAGCGATGTATCGTTTTGATGCATTAAGAATTCTTTTGCGAATGCACTGCGTGTAAAACTGATAACTTGTGCATCCAGCTCCGATTCAATGATGTGAGCGATGAGTTCCAGCGATACTTCATCATCATCAATAACGGCAATGGTAAACGTAGACATAGGATTGAAACCAAACCATCTAAATTAAACGAGTAAGAAGGGCGTTAACACATGACCAGCCTGAAAGCCTTATCTGTGCGTGTCCTACTATTATAAAACGGGATCACCGATTTTGCTCAAACGCCCGATGACCACACCACACAAGTTACTATGTTCCTAATAGTAATAGAAAAAGGCCGGTTGCGATAGCAACCGGCCTTTGCATATATAACTAAATCGAATAATTCGCGGCGAACATCACAAAAACTGAGATGTACCCGACGTAATGACTACTTGCTGCGAGACGCGCGCTTACGGTCGTTTTCAGTAAGTAACTTCTTACGAATACGAATGCTCTCTGGGGTAACTTCTACCAGTTCGTCGTCATCGATGAACTCAAGTGCTTGCTCAAGTGACATCTTGATAGGTGGCACCAGGGTTTGCGCTTCGTCAGTACCAGACGCACGAACGTTAGTTAATTGTTTACCTTTCAGTGCGTTAACCGTCAGGTCGTTATCACGGCTGTGGATACCAATAACCATACCTTCGTAAACTTCAACACCGTGACCAATGAACAAACGTCCACGCTCCTGCAGGTTGAACAGGGCGTTAGTCAGTGCTTTACCCGGCGCGTTGGCAATAAGTACACCATTCTTACGCTTACCAATTGTACCGCCTTTGTGCGGACCATAATGGTCGAATGAGTGATATAGCAAACCTGAACCTGAAGTCAGCGTCATAAATTCGGTCTGGAAACCGATTAAGCCGCGGCTTGGGATCATAAAGTCCATACGAATACGGCCTTTACCATCCGGAGACATATCGGTCATTTCAGCTTTACGCAGACCCAGTTGCTCCATGATTGAACCCTGGTGCTGTTCTTCACAGTCAATTGTCAGGGTTTCAAACGGCTCCATTAACTGGCCGTCTTCTTCCTTCAGGATTACTTCCGGGCGTGATACGGCAATTTCATAGCCTTCACGACGCATGTTTTCAATAAGGATACCCAGGTGTAGTTCACCACGACCTGATACGCGGAATTTATCCGGGTCACTGGTTTCTTCAACGCGCAGTGCAACGTTGTGAACCAGTTCGTCCTGTAAACGCTCAAGGATGTTACGTGAAGTCACGTATTTACCTTCTTTGCCGGCAAACGGTGAAGTGTTTACCTGGAAGGTCATCGTTACCGTTGGTTCATCAACGCTCAGTGGCGGCAATGCTTCAACGGTATTCACGTCACAGATAGTGTCAGAGATTTTCAGTTCACCTAAACCGGTAATCGCGATAATGTCGCCCGCCGTTGCCATTTCGACTTCGTGACGTGCCAGACCCAGGTAACCATATACCAGACCTACTTTACCGTTACGGGTTTTGCCGTCAGCAGTAACAACAGTCACTTGCTGGTTTGGCTTTACACTTCCGCGCTTAACACGACCAACACCGATAACACCAACGTATGAGTTGTAGTCCAACTGCGAGATTTGCATCTGGAAAGCACCATCGATATCCGCATCCGGTGGAGAAACCTGATCAACGATAGTCTGGAACAACGCGGTCATATCTTCAGCTGGCTCGTCAGCATCCAATGACGCCCAGCCATTCAATGCAGACGCGTAAACAACCTGGAAGTCCAACTGGTCGTCGGTCGCACCCAGGTTATCGAACAGGTCAAATACCTGATCCATTACCCAGTCAGGACGTGCCCCAGGCTTGTCGATTTTGTTGATAACAACAATCGGCTTCAAACCCTGAGCAAAGGCTTTTTGCGTTACGAAACGCGTCTGTGGCATTGGACCTTCCTGCGCATCAACAAGCAGCAGTACAGAATCAGCCATCGACATTACACGTTCTACTTCCCCGCCGAAATCGGCGTGTCCTGGGGTGTCAACGATATTGATGCGGTAGTCGTTCCAGTTAATGGCCGTGTTTTTGGCCAGGATGGTAATACCACGCTCTTTCTCGATATCGTTAGAGTCCATGACGCGTTCTTGCGCTTCGCCTCGGGTTTCGAGGGTGCCCGACTGCTGTAGCAGTTTGTCTACCAGGGTAGTCTTACCGTGGTCAACGTGCGCGATAATCGCGATATTTCTTAGCTTATTGATGTCAGTTACATTCATTGAAAATCAACCTGCAGGGTGTGCAGCCCGCCAAACATATGGCCTTGCAGCACACACCGGCTATTACACACTGTAAATAATAAAAATGAGCGCGGATTGTACAGAAAAACCGTGTGCTTTGCGCATGTTTTTTTCAGTTTCAAATAAAATTCATCTATTGCTAATTCTCACGCCGGGTGAAAGAATGAGGAGCGTGGTCACATTGATGTGTATGCCGGCCACCAATTGCACCAAAATAAACCATAAAATCACCATAATGGTGCAAAGCAATGTTTAAGATCGTGACGACAGATCGAATTTACGCGGTGTCCAGCCTTGCTCAAGCAAATGGCATGATTATCGCTTAGGGATTTCTCACCTGCGAACCCAGTATTGGTTCACACATTTAAAATAACCTGGAGGACACGATGTCAATTGAATCGGCATTAGAATTAATCAAATCTAGCGAAGCAAAATTTGTAGACCTTCGCTTCACTGACACTAAAGGTAAAGAACAGCACGTTTCTATTCCTGCGGGCCTGATCGACGAAGACTTCTTTGAAGAAGGCAAAATGTTTGACGGTTCTTCAATCGCCGGTTGGAAAGGCATCAACGAATCAGACATGATTCTAATGCCAGATGCGGAAAGCGCCGTGGTTGACCCATTCGCAGAAGAAACTCAGGTTATCATCCGCTGTGACATCGTTGAGCCTTCTACTATGGAAGGTTACGACCGTGACCCACGTTCAATCGCTCGCCGCGCAGAAGAATACCTGAAGTCTACTGGTATCGGTGACACTGTATTATTTGGCCCAGAGCCAGAATTCTTCCTGTTTGACGATATCAAGTACCACACTGATATGTCAGGCTCTATGTTCAAAATCGACTCATCAGAAGCAGCGTGGAACTCAGGTTCTGAGTTCGCAGATGGCAACATGGGTCACCGCCCTGGCGTTAAAGGCGGTTACTTCCCGGTTCCACCAGTAGATTCAGCACACGACATCCGTGCCGCTATGTGTCTGGTAATGGAAGAAATGGGTCTGGTTGTTGAAGCGCACCACCACGAAGTTGCAACTGCGGGTCAGAACGAAATCGCTTGTCAGTTCAACACCATGGTTAAGAAAGCTGACGAAATCCAAATCTATAAGTATGTAATCCACAACGTTGCGCATTCTTACGGTTTGTCTGCTACCTTCATGCCTAAGCCTCTGGTAGGTGACAACGGTTCTGGTATGCACTGTCACCAATCAATCGGCAAAGATGGCAAGAACATCTTCGCAGGTGACAAGTACGCTGGTCTGTCTGAAGAAGCACTGTTCTACATTGGTGGTATCATTAAGCACGCGCGTGCAATCAATGCTTTCACTAACGCTTCTACTAACTCTTATAAGCGTTTGGTTCCTGGCTTCGAAGCACCGGTAATGCTGGCATACTCTGCACGTAACCGTTCAGCTTCAATCCGTATTCCATACGTAACCAGCGACAAAGCACGTCGTATCGAAGTACGTTTCCCTGACCCAACTGCAAACCCATACCTGGGCTTCACTGCCATGCTGATGGCGGGTCTTGACGGCATTAAGAACAAGATCCACCCTGGTGATGCAGCGGATAAAGACTTGTACGACCTGCCAGCTGAAGAAGCAGCAGAAATCCCAACTGTTGCAAGCTCACTGGAGCAAGCACTGGAAGCACTGGACAACGACCGTGAGTTCCTGACTGCAGGTGGCGTAATGTCTGACGATATGATCGATGCCTACATCGAGCTGAAGTCTGAAGAAGTCACTAAACTGAACATGTCTACTCACCCAGTTGAGTTCGACATGTACTACAGTGTGTAAGCACCGTATCAGATAAAATACCAAAGCCCGCAACTGCGGGCTTTTTTTTTATGTGAATTCACCTACAATCAACTGCATGCGTATTTTACTAATACTATTGAGTGCGGTTATTGCAAGCGGCGTCAGCCACTTAGCCACCGCCCAGCAGATCTACAAAGTTGTCAATAAAGACGGCTCGGTGACCTATACCGATACGCCACAACCGGATAGTCAGCCCGTGTCCCTGGGCCCTGATAACCGTATGGTTAGCCCCCCTGCTCCCGTCGCCACACCGACAGCCAGGACAAACCCGTCTGCTAAGCGCCAGCGCCAGCCTTCAGAAATCACCATATTACAACCCGAAGACCAGGCTACCGTGCGCAACAATGCGGGTAATCTGCAAATTGCAGCGCGCGTCACCAACACGCAACAAGGCGACAAGTACCAGCTTTTCTTAAATGACGAGCTGCAAAGCGAACAAGCCACGCCTTTGTTTACCCTGAATAATCTGCCCCGTGGCGCACACTCATTTTATATTGTCCATAAGGACAATACGGGCAAGACTCTTGCATCTACCACTCCACGAACGTTTTACCTGCATCAGGCATCACGTCTTATTAACAATAATTAACAGCAAACCCGCGTATTACGCGCACCAATGAGGTTCAAGCGTGCTTTTAATTGGGAATATCTTGCACGGGTTTAGTTTGCCTGAAATAATGAAGCACCATAATGGTGCAAGTGGAGAAAGCTGGCATGCAAGCCACGCCGTTTGATACCAACAATTTGCTGGATAGCGTAACCACCGTACTTGTGGTTATCGACAATTCCCTGCGTATTGTTTACGCCAACCACGCCGGTCAGGCCCTTTTTGCTACCGGTACAAAACAGCTATACGGTCACAGTATTGCCGACTTCTTTGTGCCCAACACCATCAATAAGGCACGCCTACGCGCCGCGTTTCGCAGTGGTCAGGACTTTACCGAGAACGAAGTTAAACTGTACTTCCGGGACAACCGCGTCGTTTCAGCCGACTTAACAGTAACGAATCTGAACACAGACGATGGCCCCCGGCTGTTGTTCGAAGTTAAAAAGATCGATCAGCAAAAACGCATTTCACGGGAAAATCAGCAGCACGCCCAGCATTTTGCAGCGCGTGAGTTGATTCGCGGACTCGCCCATGAAATCAAAAATCCACTCGGCGGTATTCGGGGCGCTGCGCAGTTGCTGGAAAAAGCGCTGTCATCACCCGATGAAAAAGAATTTACCCAGCTTATCATTGAGCAGTCTGACCGTTTACGCAACCTGGTAGACAGACTACTGGGCCCGAATTCCCTACCGCGGTTAGAGTGGTGTAATTTGCACCGTCCACTGGAAAAGATCCGTAGTCTGATGAAAGCAGACACTTCACAGGCCATCGCGATTTCCCGAGATTACGACCCCAGTATCCCGGATGTCAAAGTCGACCCTGACATGCTACAACAAGCCGTACTCAATATTGTTCGCAACGCGGTGCAGGCGCTTCGGGATTCGAAAACACCTAATCCGCATATCAGGCTGGTGACACGTATTGAGCGTCAGCTAACTATACATGGTCAGCGTCATTCGCTGGCTGCGCAAATCAAAATTATCGACAATGGACCCGGTATTCCTGCCGACATCCGCGACACCCTGTTTTACCCACTGGTGACCAGTAAAGACACTGGTTCAGGGTTGGGCTTGTCCATTGCACAAACGCTGGTTAATCACCACGACGGAAAAATCGAAGTCGACAGCCGTCCTGGTCACACCGAATTTATTATATCTTTACCGATCGACAGGAAGGAGTCGTAATCATGAATACTGAATCTGTATGGATTGTTGATGACGATAGCTCTATTCGATGGGTGTTACAAAAAGCATTACAAGTAGCCAACATCGACTGCTGCTGTTTCGAGAACCCCCAAGATTTATTGTTACAACTGGAATCCGGCCAGTATCCTGAAGTCGTCGTATCTGACATTCGCATGCCACAAATGGACGGCATGACGTTACTCAACGAAGTCCACCAGATTGCCCCCATGATCCCCGTAATTATTATGACGGCGCATTCTGACTTAGACAGTGCAGTTAACGCGTATCAAAGCGGCGCATTCGAATATTTGCCGAAGCCGTTTGATATTGACGAAGCCGTCACACTGGTAGAACGCGCGTTAATTCACGCGCGGGAGCAATCGCGAACCACCCAGGTACCTCAGGCCGAATCAGCCACCGAGATTATTGGCGAAGCCCCTGCCATGCAGGAAGTGTTTCGCGCCATCGGACGCTTGTCACGTTCTTCGATCAGTGTGCTGATCAACGGCCAGTCCGGTACGGGTAAAGAACTGGTGGCCCATGCGCTGCATCGCCATAGTCCCAGAGCGGCTAATCCGTTTATTGCCTTGAACATGGCGGCGATCCCTGCCGATCTGGTTGAGTCCGAATTATTCGGCCACGAAAAAGGCGCGTTTACCGGCGCCCAGGCTGCACGTCAGGGGCGCTTCGAACAAGCTAACGGCGGCACCCTGTTCCTCGACGAAATTGGTGATATGCCATTAGATGTGCAAACCCGGTTATTACGGGTACTTGCCGATGGTCAGTTCTATCGGGTTGGCGGACACCAGTCTGTTACGGTCGACGTGCGAATCATCGCCGCGACGCACCAAAATCTGGAAAAGCGCGTTGCCGACGGCAAATTCCGTGAAGATTTATTTCACCGTCTGAACGTTATTCGCATTCATATTCCGTCACTCAATGAACGTCGTGAAGACATTCCATTACTGGCCAGACACTTCCTTCGTCGCGCTTCCAAAGAGCTCGATGTGGAATGCAAAATTCTGAGTAAAGAAACGGAAAAGGTCATGACACAACTCCCCTGGCCTGGCAACGTGCGTCAGCTGGAGAACGTGTGTCGCTGGTTAACCGTCATGGCAACTGGTCAGGAAGTTCTGCCTGCAGACCTGCCTCCTGAAATTCACAGCGGCGGTGTTACCGAAAAAAGCAGTGGTCAAAGTGGCGACTGGACTGAGCTACTGGCTACCTTCGTGGATCGTCAGCTCAAAGAAGGTCAGCACAATATCCTTAACGACGCCATGTTGACCTTTGAGAAGATCATGTTGGAACGCGCATTACACCACACCCATGGTCACAAACAAGAAGCGGCGAAACGCCTGGGTTGGGGACGCAACACCCTCACTCGCAAGTTAAAAGAACTGGGTGTCGACGCGTAACACACCAAAGCCAAACTAAAAAAGAGGAAGCCAGGCTTCCTCTTTTTCGTTTCCACAGAATAGACTTACACGTCTAGCGAGTCAGTACCTTGGCCATCGCCCGGTTAAAATACTGAAGCCAGGTTTGGCTGAATTTTCCATCGGCCTGTCGGTTGAGTTCAATCACTGCTTTTTTCTTGGATATCGTCTGTTTGTCAGCACGGGCACGGGAGTGCGTCATCGCATCAAAGGTATCCAGAATCGCCAGTAGTTTTGCGCCATCACAGATATCATCTTCTTTTAACCCCAGCGGATAGCCAGAGCCATCGACCCGCTCATGGTGCTGCATGACAATTTTGCGAGCCATATCCCACTGGTCCAAATGTTCCAGCAAGCGCGAGCTCTTATACACGTGCGAGCGCATCAAATTAAATTCATTGTCGGTGTAGGGATCATTCTTGTGCAGTAATTTCAGCGGCATGAACGCCATACCAAAATCGTGCACATAACAGGCGACAGCGAGTTGATCTTCTTCAATAGGATTACCGGCGACATCATTTACATATAACGCCAGTTTCGCAATGCGATCGCCTCGGCCTGCCCAGTAATTGGAGCGGTGTTCAATAGTTTGCATCATTTCGCGGAAAAACAAGATATCCATGCGCTTTTCCGCGCTGAGATCTTTGGGGATCCCGGTTTTACCTAATGTGGCTTTTGGTGGAGCAGGCGCAGCGGTTGCTTCAGCACTTTGCTCACCTTCATCTTCTCCGCAAGCCGGTTGATCAAGGTCTGGATTAAGTAACAGCACGGCTTCGCCTAACAGCTTGTCATGCTGTGCCTTGTTGTCTGGCGTAATACGCTTGATGGCCATGATCAGTTGTTGATACAACACGTCATCGTATTGCGCCTGCCCTTCGGCAATAACACTTTCCACAAACTGTTTCACGCGGTCCATAGTCAGCAACACCAGATCGCTCATGATACTGGTGTAGTCCACCTGCCCCTTGCGCAGAAAATCCAGCAAATCTTCTACGTGCTGCAGTAAAGGAATAATGGGCGAGAAGTTTACCAGTCCCAGATCCCCTTTGATGGTATGCACGGAACGGAACAATGCACGCTGTAATTCATTGTCTTCCGGCTTCAATTCAAGCTCGATCAGTGTTTGCTCACTGGCTTCATACAGCTCATTGATCTCTTCAATCAGGTCAGACAGAATTTCGGGTTCTAGTTCTTCAGGTATAAAAGTTTGCATGGTAAAAACAACTCACTCAGCCATTCAAACCGGTTTATCACCATTTGGGCGTATAAAGGTCTGGCGGCATTACGATACAGTGCGATAGTCGCTACAATAGTTACTCTGATCAAGCATAGCACGAGTCCCTAATAACAACAGTGGCTTTTATTGAGCGGAGACTGACTGATCGGAGATGATGATGCAACCTAAGCCGTTATAATCCGGCGCAAATTTTTCAATAGGTGTTTAAGTGTTAGCAATTATCCGGGCGTTGCTGTTGGTGGTCGCCTTTCTGTTTATCAATATTGTTGTCTTGTTTCGGTGCGTTATCCGTCCTTTCCACCGTAACAATGTGTATTTCGCCGGCCAGTGGTACAGCATGATGTCACGTATTTTCGGGCTGAAAGTGGTGGTTCGTTACCCTGAAAACCTGGATACCGACTTGTCGTATGTCATGATCGCCAATCACCAGAACACCTATGACATTATTACCATTTGCAAAGCGGCCATTCCCGGCGTGGTTACCATTGGTAAAAAGAGTTTGAAGTGGATTCCGGTGTTTGGCCAAATATACTGGCTAAGCGGCAATATCCTTATCGACCGCAAGAACACCAGTAAAGCCATGGATACACTAACGCTTACCGCTAAAAAAATTACTGAGAAGAATCTGTCGATATGGTTTTTCCCGGAAGGAACACGTTCATACGGCCGGGGCATTCTGCCTTTCAAGGTTGGGGCGTTTCGATTAGCGAAGGGAACCAACACGCCACTGATGCTGGTAACGGCCAGCAATATGCACAA
>CEUY01201694.1_pt1 | contig 10298 bp, 9 predicted proteins | sample 361481 | NCBI WGS metagenome assembly CEUY01 (sample SAMEA2622737, study PRJEB7988) | marine metagenome | isolation source: saline water (ENVO:00002010), including
TCTTTTAATGGGTGCCTGTGGTCAACGTCGTTTGGAGTATTTTTATGGTTTCTCGGGACTAAATTGTAGCCTAGGCACAAGTTCATCAGTGTCTGTTTTGCATATAAATATACGAGAAATTGGTTTTCTAAGTTGATTGTTATGTTTTATTTGTACGCGATAGTCAATTTGTTGACATCAGATCACCGTTTCAACGTGCCTGAGTTCACATCTTCAACTATGAATTTGGCGGCGATATTTCCACTTCTAACAGCGGATTCCATTGTCGATGGCCAACCTGTATCAGTCCAATCGCCAGCCAAATAAAAATTTGTGATTGGTGTTCGTTGCTGTAGGCGAGTTAAACGTGAGCCAGGAGTTACCCGAAAAGTTGCATCCAGCATTTTGACAACCGTGAATTTCTCGATTGAAGCTTCACGTGTTAATGGGAACGATTCTTTCATTGCTTCGACGAATATGCTCCTTAATTCATTTTTGGGACGGTCTTTCCATTCCCACGCTCCACTAAGAGAAATTACAATATGTTGACTGGTATCCTTTTTTGACTTGAGCATAGTTTCGTTAAACACCCACTGTAACGGTGAATCTAGGATCGCAGCGTATGGCTCATTCATTACATGACGGTCGTACCAGATATGAATTGCGACTATAGGCGCTGTTTGGACATATTTTGCAGCTTTAAAAAATATGTTTGAGTTTATAAGTTTCGTCGGTTTCAGGCGGAGCATGGCAGCAGCGGGAACAGCAGATACGACTGCGTCACCTGTGAAAAGTAAGCCATTCACTGATTTCACTCCAACTGCTCGTTCTGCTTTAAAGTCCAGTGAATCTACGGCTACCCCGGTGTGAATCTCCCCGCCGTTATTCTCGATATATCGGCGGGCATTTTCTCCTACTAAAGTTGATAGTCCTTCTAATGGGATACCTATAGCAGGGTTTTCTGCGGAACTTAGAAGTGCAACTTTGAACAGTTCGATTCCAGTCTTGGCGCTGACTGCGGTTATTTGGTCATTTAGGCTTGGCAAAACTATTAAATTCCAGAAATTGTCGATAGTTTCGTTATTCTGCCCGTGGTTTCTAAGCCATTGGTCAAAGTTTATTTTATCGTGCTTGGCTTCAGTTTTAGTGTTGCACAGTAGGATTAATAAAAGCCCCCAGAGTATTTGGGCTTTTCCAATGAACCCAATATGGTTGTACCCGAGCAGTGCCAGTAGATTTACTATTCTGGTCGGTAGATTTTTTGCTTTTATCCAACTAGTTTTGCCTCGTTTTATGACAGGGAACCCAATACGTTTATTAAGTGATACTTGATCAGCTCCTCCGATCTCAGTTATGTATTGCAGAAACTGGTCACAAGCTCCAAGGAAAACATGTTGTCCATTATCGATTTCCTCACCTGATTCCCTGTCGTAAAATGAGAAAGCGCGCCCTCCTAGGAATGGACGTTTTTCTAGCACAACCGGTTTTATGTCGTGATTGATTAGCCGGACTGCTGTGGCAAGGCCGGCGATTCCACCCCCTATGATTATTACCCTGACAGTTGTCATGGTCTAACTTAATCTAACCTTAGGAATTCTGAGCCAAATTCTCGCTATTAACTTAAATTTTTGCCATCTGCTTAGACTAGTTTTTCGGTTTAGTGTGTCAAAGTTATTTTTTTCTATGCGATCTAGCAGTAATTGATATACATGAACCATGATTTGTGGGCACTGTCTTGACTGATCATCTAGAAGAGGGAACAGCCTAATCCCTGATTCGAGATATTTGCGGGCTCGCTTAACTTGGAATTGCATGAAACGTACATATGAGGGTGTGACTCTTTTTTCGCGTAGATCCGTTAGGGAGACTCCAAACGCATCCATTTCCGTTCTGGGTAAATAGACTCGCCCTATTTCGAGGTCTTCGGTAATGTCGCGGAGTATATTTGTGAGTTGTAAGGCTATACCGAGATCCACGGCGTATTCAACGGCTTTATTATCCTCATAGCCGAATACCTCTATGAGCGCAAGTCCAGTCGCACTAGCAACTCGCTTACAGTATTGGATGAGTTGTTCCCAGGTGTCGTAAGTAGTTCCGTTTAGATCCATTCGGCAACCTTCAACAACGTCTATCAGGTGTTGATGGTTTATCGGAAACTTTTTTAGAGTGTGACTAAGTGCTTGCCAAAGCTCAGGCGCCGCTAGATCGGGCTGGAAAGAGTTAGTTTTTACACAGTCGCCTTTACTTGCCTCTATCAGTTTATTTTGGAGAGCATCCAGTGCTTCACCAGTTCGTTTGCCGTAGATACCATGATCGACAATATCGTCTGCAAGACGACAAAAAGAGTAACCAGCATAAACCGCATTCCGTTTGTCGGCCGGAAGGGTAGCGAAGGCGTAGTAGAAATTTGTTGATGCCGCTTTCGTAGACGCCGCCACAACTCGGTATGCAGTTGCGATTTTGCGTGATTTAGATTTTGAGTCAGAGGTATCTGAATAGTCCGTCATATTAATAAGATGTGTCTTGGTTGTCCGGATCAAATAGTTTTTCAGGTACTAGTTTTTTATTCAATTTAAATCTTAGCCATGTAAAGAAGAAAATTTGAGCAGAATGAAATTTTGATATACGTACTCGTCTTGTAAAAATCTTATAGTTCTTATTTTCAATCAAGCGGAGCACTTCTAGGCCACCACGTACAAATAATGCAAAGTCTAATTTAAATTGATCATCAAGATGTTTGAGCAGTGGGTATCCCTGTAGCAAAAACTCTCGAGCTCTATTGACTTGAAAACGCATTAGGTTTTCAAAATTTTCGTTGTGTTCAAATGCTTTTATCTGTTTTTCTGTCACTTCGAAAACTCGGAGATCTTCTAGTGGGATGTAGATACGCCCGAGTACGATGTCTGTACCTACGTCCTGACAAAAATTTGTTAGTTGAAGACCTGTGCAGATCTTGTCAGATAGCTTCAATAGGTTTGGATCAGTGATTTTGCTTAGGTACAGAACTAGTTGACCAACTGGATTGGCCGAGAGTGCGCAGTATTTGGTCAAGTCGTCAAATGTTTCATATCGTGTGATTGACTGATCTCTACGGTTTGCTTCGATAAGTCGTTCGAAAGGTTCAACTGGGATATTGAATTGTTTAATGGTTTCAGTCAAAGCAACGAAGTATGGATGCGTTGGGGGACTCGCATCAATATTAGATGCGTAGCATGAATTTAGTTCTTTTGCCCAAAGATCTAATAGGGCAAGACGATCGCCTTCTATTTCATCTCCAAGATCATCTACGCCACGAGCGAAGGAATAGATCGAGTAGAAGTGCTTTTTTAAGTGTTTGGGTAGCAGCTTAGAACCAATAATGAAATTTTCGTAGTGGGTTTTAGCAAGTTGCTCACAGGCTGCGAAAGTTGCATCGAGATATCCGCGAGAGTCCATGGGGACCTCTATTTTTGGAACCGGAAGTTCGATGCTTGTTGAGCGTGTTCGTTTCATCAGCAACCTGGTTGCGCTAATGGGCTGATAATTTAAATGGTTTCACTTAGAAACCTATAGACCCATAACCTGAATAGCGATCTGTCTAGGTTTTGGCTCATCTAATTCGACTAGGAACACTCTTTGGAATTCACCTAAGAGCGGGTTGCCATCAATTACTGGGACGATTTCAGATGTCCCGAGAATCAGGTGTTGGCAATGTGCGTGACCATTAGGGCATTCATTTGGGCGCATACTGACTGTACGCAATTCAAAATCATTGTGTCCGTAATAGGCGTCTTTTGGCGCACTGCGTTCCAAAAAGTGTTGTACGTCTTTAATCAGTAGAGGTTCGTTCTCATTGATAATTACAGAGAATGTTGTATGAGTGCTGTAAATCGAAACTTGCCCATTCTTGACTCCAGACTGCGCAACGATCTGTTTTAGTTCTTCCGTGAAGTCAATCAGTTCGGGGGCATCGGTGGATTCGACTTCCACTATTTTACTAAATACCTTGTATTCGGCCCCAATAGCGAGACCAGCAGGTGCGGTGCCATTTAACACGCTTATTCGACCCGCTTCAACGGCCGACATCATGCGTGTCTTATCCGAATCCAATCCTATTCCCCTCCTCAGGGTTTGTGTATAGAGACTTGGTAAATCAGCGAACAGTTATCGTCTCTCCGCACAAGCGCAACTGACGCCTCATATATTACGACTTTACGAGTGTGAAAACGTTTAAAGACATATTACTGTACGTGTCACGGTCAGCGAATATTTTCAACCGTTCAATTATATCGTTTTTTATGGTTTGCCCAATTAATTTTAATCGCAGGATCGTGTGCATGACTGTTTTTTTAAATCAAATCTCTTAATAGAGAGCTTCAACCCAAAACGGTTCACTATATAACTTATTACTCAGGATTACAGTTTTGTTGCAACTCGTATCGCTTCGTTGAAAGAGAGCATGAAAGTTTCTAGCGATGCATCAGCTCGATTTTTGTATCTGTTAAATTGAATGATCGCAAGCAGATCGCGAGGTGTATTTGTGACGTGGCGTAGATATGTTTTTACACCTCGTTCGTTTGGTCCTATGCCGATTCGTCTTGAGGTAGAGGGAGTGTTGAAATGGACGTCGTCAACTACAGCTGATATTGCGAGCCACGGTATTTTTGATTGATGAGAAATGGAAGCTATTGCATAGGATTCGGTGTTAATTGCAGTTGAGTTTATCGTTTGGCCAAGCCAATGCTTAATGCTTTCGCCAGTGACGATTTGAGGTATAGTTGCGATGGTGCCTTGGTGATAGTCCAGTCCGGAAATTTCTACCGCAGCGCGCGATGCAAGCAGCATCTTTCGATCGGGCTCAAGAGCGTCTTTTTCAATTTCCATCGACCACTCTAATGGAGGTCCTTCCAGCTCAATGACATCAGATGCAATTACAATATCCCCGGAGCGTATCAATTCTTTGGTTGCAGCGCAAACACCAAATGAAATGATACCTTCTGGAGAGAAATTTTCGATCGCCCATTTTGTGGCATGAGAAGCTCGAGGTGCTCCAGATCCGCTGAGTATTATGACTGGGATTTCGCTGGATTTAGACTCAAATGCAAGGAACTCTTCCGGTGAATCGATTGGAAGGTAGTTTCTCGACCGGATTATTCTATTTGCTTCTCGCTGGAACGAGCCTATGGCAATGATCATGGTTTAATGAGCAGTCTGGGAATGAATTAACATCAATCAAGTAATTAGGCATACTGCATCAGATATCTTTTCGTTTAAGATTCTCTAATTAGTAAAAATTCACCAAGTTCGGCGAATTCTGCAGCAGTGTTACCTGATAGTTCCAACGACTCTATCATCTGTTTACAGTTAGCCCATCGTGATTCTGCCATGGCCTGACAATAATCTTGAGTACGTAGTTTTTCCATTTCCTCGAGTACGACATTCACGTCTTCGTCTGATAATTCATCTTTATTTTGGTAAATAGCTCCGATTCGTTTCGCTGTCGATCCGGTTGTATGGTTTAAGACATGAACAGCCGGTAATGCTTTCTTTTTTCGTTTGATATCAGCACCAACTGGTTTTCCAGTTGCATCTCCGCCCCAAATGCCTAAGACGTCGTCGCGTATCTGAAAAATTCTGCCTAAGTCGTAGCCTATAGACTTCATCGCTGATGATTTTTTCCTGTCAGGTCCATCTCTGCGAGCGACCAGGCTGCCGAGGTAAATTGACGCCTCAATTAATGCTCCTGTTTTACGCTCAATCATATCGAGATATTGGTTGATCGTAATTGAATCAACCGTCTCATAAAAAATATCGAGGTATTGCCCTTCCATCATTTTCAAATAATGGTAGGTGAAAGAAGCTTCGACCTCTAAGGCGAGCTCATTATGTACTCCAGTGTATATTAATTTTCTAGCAGCAGAGTCGGCAATTTTCATCATTGCATTGCCTGAAACTATTGCTGCAGGTGCGCCCCAAACCGTCCAGACCGTTGGTCGATGGTGGCGTACCCTATCCATGTCTTCTAGATCGTCATGTATTAGTGAGAAGTTGTGGATGTATTCTAGTGCGACTGCGATTGGTGTTGCTCGTTTGATGTCGCCGCCAACAGCATCGGCTGCGAGTAGTGCAAGCGTAGGGCGCATCCTTTTTCCGCTAGTCGAATTAGAGGGTTTGCCGTCGACTTCTTGCCAACCCATGTAATATCTATGTATCTCGTAAATGTCGGATTCTAGATCGCTAAGTTCGTCTTTTAGTGCTTCGTTGATTAGATTTTGGTAGCGTGAAAAAAAACCAGGTAACGACGGTGGCTGCAAGGGATTTTTTGGTTCTGATGGGATTGTGCTCAATAAACAGTTCTAATCCGTAGCATAACTGTTGTTAAAAGTTTTTGGTTTATCCATTCTTAATGTACCTGTGTTTTGTTGTGTTAGACATAAGAGCCCCTAATGAACGCATAGGGGCTATTATGTGAGTGCCGACTTCAGACTGCTACTGATGCTGTTGATTAGGCAGCTGAAATATCCAGCTTGAGAGCCTTTGGTCTCTCTAACATTGGCATGTTGATCATTAGAACTCCATCTTGGAATGTCAGCTTTGCATTTTGGATGTCTAGATTTTTAGGTAGTCTGATTGCCCGAGAAGAAGCGCCAGTATGGCGCTCGCGCAGTAGATATTCGTCGGATTTGTTATTTTGGGTTTCGGTGTTATCTGCTCTTATAGTCAAGTCATGTTCTTTGAGAGATACCTCGATCTCATTTTTGCTAAAGCCGGGTAGTGATGCACTAATAAGTATAGATCCGTCGTTCCTCTTGACATCAATCGGGATTCTCCAATTGTTAACGGTTCGATTCTCCTTCAATGGGATGCCGTCTTTGATATGACTATTTATATGGGACTCCAGACGATCTATCGGTCCGAAAGCCCTCCACTGTTGTATAAGCATTTTTGTCTCCTCAAAAAATAAGCAAAAAGCTGCCGCTTGCCTTCAGTAAGTGACACGAGATAATTATGTTATCTGATAAATTGATTGTCAAATAACATATATAAAACTATGTGCTATAATGTGTTTCGCAAGACCTAATTATTGACTCAGCTATTTGGAAAAAAGATCGGCTTATGGCTCAGGATTACTACGATCTATTAGGCGTAGGCAAAAACGCTCCATATAAAGACATCAAGGCGGCTTACAGGCGGATGGCTCGCAAGTTTCATCCTGATGTGAACCGAAATGACGAACAAGCACAAAGTCAATTCAAAAAGGTGAATGAGGCTTATGAGGTAATTGGTGATCCCGAACGTCGTAAGGATTACGATCAGTTTGGTGAAAACTGGAAACATGCTGACAAGATCAGAAATATGGGTGGTCAACATAAAAGCCGTCCAGGAATGGGTGGGATGGGTTTTAACTTGGGCGATCTTTTTGGTACTGGAACGGCGGGTGATTTCTCAGATCTTTTCGGTCAAATGGGAGATCATAACCAACAGAGGCATCAACCACAGATTTCTAAACACAAAGGCACTATAGACGTTTCACTTGATGAAGTTTTTAGTGGTGCAACGCGCAGGATTTCAATCGGTTCAGCTTCTGGGGCTAAGCGAAATCTTGAGGTACGGGTGCCAAAAGGCGTAAACGATGGTAAAAAAATTCTTTTGCGACCTGATAGCAACACAGAGGTGACACTTACTGTAAAAGTTAAATCGGACAACCGATTTACTCGTGAAGGTGCAAATCTTAGAGCAGACGTAGCGGTAAGTTTGTTGGACGCTATTTTAGGTGGTGAGGCGGAGGTGCCAACAATGACTAGCAGAATTGTCCTGAATATACCTCCTGGTACACAAAATGGTCGTTCTTTCAAGATTCATGGGCGTGGATTACCCAAAATTGACTCAGCCGAATTTGGAGATCTTTACGCTACTGTGAAAGTTAGATTACCCGAAAGTCTTTCCAATCAAGAACAGATGCTTTATGAACTTTTAAGGAATATCCGTAATGGAGTCTCAGGAAACGATGAGATCGTGAATTTTTTTGATCAATACCGTAAAGAAGATTCACTATGACAATGGGGCACACCGATCCGGTATTTGCCATCGGAATAGTCGCTCAAATGTGCGGCGTGCATCAACAGACTTTGCGCAACTACGAGCGATGGGAGCTTGTTGTTCCTAAGCGATCAAGTGGAGGCACTAGGCTTTACTCAAATAGAGACGTTGAAATGATAAGGCAAATTCTGAGATGGAAGGAAGAGTTCGGGCTTAATCTTGCCGGAATCGAAGTTATGTCTAAATTGTTGAATCGAATCGACAGGTTAGAAACTCATGTTGAGGACTTGATGGTAGAGGTGATCAAGTTAAGAGAAGGCCAAACAAAACTACCAGGATAACGACTCTTGAGACTAATTATTTGAACTGAGCGCTAATCTCGCGTGAGATTGAGGAATTAGCAAAAAATGGTATTAAAACAAAACGATTTCACTGAACAGGCTCAAGAGGCGCTCAGTATGTCTCAACAACTGGTCGTACAAATGCGCCATAATCAGTGGGATGCCGAACATTTGTTATCGGGCTTGTTGCAAATTCAGAACTCACTTTCAGCACAAATTCTTGGTGCTCTGGGCGTTGATACATCTGATCTGTTACAAGAAATTCAGGCGAAATTAGAGGAGTCTCCGAAAATCGGAGGATCCAATAGTCAGCCACAAATATACCCCACACCGCGTGTACAAAAGGCTATTGAGGTTGCAAAAGAAGAAGCCACTCGTTTAAAAGATGAACTTATTGGAGCTGATCATCTTCTTGTTGCTTTGAGCAAGGAGTCTAGTGGCGATCTCGCTGACATATTTCAAAGTCACAACATCACTGAAGAACGGGTTTATCAGGCTCTTCTTGAGGTCAGGGGTTCGGCGCGTGTTACTGATCCTAGAGCTGAGAGCAAGTATCAGGCACTTGCAAAGTATAGTGTTGATTTAACTGAATTGGCACGTGAGGGTCAACTCGATCCCGTTGTGGGCAGGGATTTAGAAATTCGTCGCGTAATGCAAACTTTGACTCGACGGACCAAAAATAATCCGGTTCTAATAGGAGATGCGGGTGTAGGAAAGACGGCAGTTGCAGAAGGACTCGCCCAACGAATTATCGCCGGCGATGTTCCAGAGAGCTTGCGCGGTAGACGAGTTATAGCTCTTGAGATGGGTTCATTGGTGGCGGGAGCAAAATTTAGAGGTGAGTTCGAGGAACGTCTTAAAGCGGTAATGGATGAGATCCGTCAAGCTGCCGGTGAAATTGTTTTGTTCATTGATGAAATTCACACCGTGGTCGGTGCAGGTGCTGGCGATGGTGCATTGGACGCCTCAAATATGATGAAACCTGCTCTCGCACGAGGTGAAATGCAGACAATTGGTGCAACTACACCAAACGAATATCGGCGTTATATAGAAGCCGACGCAGCGCTAGAACGCCGCTTTTCACCTATATGGGTTGAGGAGCCTGATACGGCTGTTGCAATCGAGATGTTGGAGACATTACGTCCTAGATATGAACAGCATCATGGTTTCACTATCGAGCATTCGGCTTTGCGAGCGGCAGTCGAGCTTTCTGCTCGTTATATTTCTGAAAGACTTTTGCCGGATAAAGCTGTTGATCTGATTGACGAAGCGGCTGCTAAGAATCGGATTACCAATGAGATGCTGCCGACTGACCTGAACGAGATGCAGGTTGAATTGCAGCGTTTGGACGAGGAAGAAGAATCTGCATCAGCGCGAGGGGAATATGAAAAGGCAGCAAATGCAAAAGCAGAAAAACTTCGTTCACTTGAAAATTACGAAGACGCTAAACGAAAGTGGGACCAAACTCACGAAATCAGGGAGGTTGTAGATGAGGAAGATATTGCTGCATTGATTGCCGAAAGGACTGGTATTCCGGTAGCTAGATTGGTTGAGGGTGAAGGGGAACGCTTGCTTAATCTTGAAGAACGATTGCACAGCAGAGTTATTGGTCAGGATCGTGGCGTTGAGGTCCTCGCGGACGCAGTGCGGCGCGCTAGAGCTGGTCTGAAGGATCCTAAACGTCCTATAGGTAGCTTTATATTTCTTGGTCCTACTGGTGTTGGCAAGACCGAATTAGCCCGTGCCTTGGCGGAATTCATGTTTGACGATGAGGAAAATATGGTCAGGGTTGATATGTCGGAATTTCAAGAGCCGCACACCGTATCGAAATTGATAGGAGCTCCACCAGGTTATGTTGGATATGATGAAGCCGGTCATCTCACGGAGTCTGTTCGACGTAGACCTTTTTCAGTGGTCCTTTTTGATGAAATCGAAAAAGCCCATCCTGATGTATTCAAT
>CEUY01003609.1_pt1 | contig 10295 bp, 7 predicted proteins | sample 361481 | NCBI WGS metagenome assembly CEUY01 (sample SAMEA2622737, study PRJEB7988) | marine metagenome | isolation source: saline water (ENVO:00002010), including
CTCTATGAATTCTTCTTTAAACTTCTGTACTGTTTGTCCAGCTGTAATTTTTTCATCAACTAAACCAATTCCTTGTCCAACCCAATAGGTAGCTAATTTCTTTGCTCCTTCATGATCAACTTCAGCTGCTTTATTTATTTTATCTAGTGCAGGTTCACTCACCATAGTCTGTAGAGGCATGGGTAATGGCTCAGGAGCTCCATCAGACTCCCAGGCATCTGTCCAATCAGATTGAAGCTGTCTTGAATGTTTGCCTGTTCTACTTCTTGATCTAACTGTCTCTTTTGAAGTTGCTGCTAACATTTTTTCTTTTACTACTTCAGAAGTTTCAGCTTCAGATGTTGTAAGGAATACAGAAGCACACCATGCGCCTGATGCTCCCATTGCCATGGCGCCAGCCATTTGTTCACCTGTGCATATCCCTCCAGCAGCGAGTATTGGAACTTCTCTCATTCCTTTAGTTGCTCGATGAACTTCTGGAACAAGAACCATAGTCGACACACTTCCACAGTGACCGCCACCTTCTGTTCCTGAGACTACAAGAATATCTACACCAGCTTCAACTTGTTTTACAGCGTGTTCTTTTGCTCCGACTAGAGCAGCAACAGGTACATTATTTTCTTTGCATAAATCAAGCATCCATTTAGGAGGCACACCTAAAGCATTTGCATATAGTTTTACGCCATGATCAAAACCTATTTGTAGCATTTTTGTTGCGCCTTCTTCTTTCATGTTTGCGCCCCAATTCGAATAGTCAGTTGATTGTTTTCTTAATTCTTCTCCATCCAGATCATACTTATTTAATACATCAGCTCTAAAATCTCTATGTTCTTGAGGTATCATTGCTGCAAGATCGTTTGGATCTATGCTTCCCTCTTTTCCTACAAACTTATTTGGAACCAATAAATCTAGACCATAAGGTTTCCCATCTACATTCTCATCAATCCAACTAAGTTCTTGTTCAAGAATTTCAGGTGTCATGCCAACTGCACCTAACACTCCCATTCCTCCAGCTTTGGAAACTTGTGCAACAACATCTTTGCAATGACTGAAAGCAACAAGTGGGAATTCAATGTCTAAGATTTCACATATTTTTGAATTCATTTTAATACCCCCTGAACTCTGCGGCCTATCTTCTGAAGTTTAGACCACCTAATAATTATCTATTATATCTTAATATTGCTCACTGAAATTTGGATATATTTCTATTTCCAGTTAGGCTTTCTTTTTTCTAGAAAAGCAGTAATGCCTTCTTTTGCTTCTTCACTTTGAATGCTTTCACCGATCTCTTTTTCAAGGAATGTCATAGCCTTCTCAAAATCATCAAATTCTTGATTATTGTAAGCATTCAGACCTTTTTTCATTGCTTTTGGTGGAAGTTCTGACAAATCATTTACAACCTTATCTACATGCTTTGAAAGATCATCCTTATTTAAAGCAGCATTAATTAAACCGGTTCTTTGTGCCTCAGCAGCAACCATCGCTTCTCCTCTCATAATCATGTCAAGACCATCTCTTTTTGGCATAACCCTAAATAGTCCAGCCATTACCATGAATGGCCATATTCCACGTTTTATTTCTGGTGCAGTAAAGGTAACATTATTCAAAGCATATGCATGTGATGAATTGCATACTAAAAGTAATGCACCTGCATAAACATTGCCCTCGATTTTACAAACAACAGGCTTGCATAAAGATCTTAATTTTTTAACTACATTCGCTATCGTGCCTTTCATATCTGGAATTGTTTCATTCTCTTCTCCAGCCATTGTATTTAAATCGCCACCAGCACAAAAAACATCACCTTGCGCACTAATTTCAAGAACTCTTACATCATTTTCATCATTTGCATAATTAAGCACATAAAGTAATTCATTAGTCATTACAGGATTAATGGCATTCTTCTTTTCAGGCCGATTTAAACTTATAAAAAGTTTTTTTTCTTCATGATTTACCAGAAGGGTTTTGAACGTAGTATTGTTTATTTCCATTCTATTTTTTTAATAGAGATTTAGGACAACCAATCATTTTTACGCCTAGATATTCGCCAAGTGATTTTGCTTGTCCATCCTTTCTATTGTTTGATGATACCCCATTCTCAAGCAAACCTCTAACATAGAAATTTAGAGATTTTATGTTTGGTAATTCATATCTATCAATTTCAAATTGATTTAAATCTGGCATTAATTCTTTAAGTTTATTGACGCTTAAAAAGTGATAAAGATATCTATAACTATCATCGTCTTTTGCCCATACACCAAGATTTGCACAACCGCCTTTATCTCCCGATCTTGTTCCAAATATACGGCCAAATTCAATTTCTAACATTTCTTCATCTGGAAGAGGTTCAATCTTTATGTCTTGATTTAGTTTTTTATCAGCTTCTTTATAATGCTCTCTCTCAATGACTGTAGTCTCACCATTAAAATGCAGATGTTCTTGAATTTTTTTGCTATCCACTAATGCTGGCCAATAAGATATGAAAGGAGTGCCTTGCTTAATATCGCTTTGAGTTGTCCAACCAGGATAATTTGCTAAAGCAAGCTCAACTATTTTTGCACTAAATATTCTCCCTACTATTTCAGGTGTTTTTGATTTCACTACGATCTTTAAAATTGCCATAGCTTCTTCATTAGTTTCAGGATTCTTTTTGTCTGTTCTGTAAAGCTGTATTGAAACGTCATCAAATTGTTCTTTGCCTCCGAGAGATCTAAATAGTTCATCAGTAAATATTTTTGCTTTTTCAGGAATGTCTAAACCTGTGACAATGAGCTCCATTCCATTTTTATATCCTCCCGATAAATTCATACAAACTTTATGAGTTGATGGAGGAGGGCTGCCTTTCGTGCCAGAAATATATACACGATCTTTGCCAACTTCTTCAATTTTAAGAGTGTCAAAGTGAGAAATAACATCAGGGTTAAGGTAGTCAGGAGACGAAATTTCATAAAGTAACTGAGCAGTGACAGTCCCTGTAGAAACAAGGCCACCGGTATTTTCATGTTTAGTTATATAAAAACTGCCATCTTCTTTTATTTCCGCAATTGGGTAACCAATATTCTCAAAACTAGGCACTTCATGAAAAAATGAGTAATTGCCACCGGTTGCTTGAGCACCACATTCAATTATGTGTCCAGCAGCTAAAGCTCCTGCAAGTTTATCAAAATCATTTTTATTCCAGTTATATTTCCATGCAGCTGGACCCATAACCACCGCTGCATCTGTTACTCTAGGACAAATAACTATATCAGCGCCTTGATCTAGAGCTTCTTTTATAGCCCAACACCCTAAATATGCATTAGCTGAAAGTGGTGGCATATTTTGCTCAAAAAATCCTTCACCAGTATCAATATTATTTAACTTTTCTCCGGAACTTTTTAGTTCATCTAATCGCGGCATCAGATCATCACCATTAATATAGGCAACTTTAAGATCTAGATTCATCGCTTTTAACATTTCCTCAACATCTTCTGCCATGCTTTTAGGATTTAAGCCTCCAGCATTAGAAACGATTTTTATATTTTTCTCAGCACAAGTATTTGCAATTTCTTTAAGCTGCTTCATGAAAGTTCCTACATAACCAGCTTTTTCACCTCTTTGCATTTTTTGACTAAACAAGATGGCCATAGTCAGTTCTGCAAGATAATCACCAGTCAGGACATCAATTGGCCCACCTTCTACCATTTCTTTTGCTGCAGATAATTTATCTCCATAAAATCCGCTGCAATTTCCAATTCTTATAATTTTTTCATCCATAGCTTTATTCTATCTTCATTAAGTCACTGCCGCTCTCAACTTGATCGCCTGTTTTCACATAAAGTTCAATAACCTGACCATCAGAAGTTGCTTTAATTGTATGTTCCATTTTCATAGCTTCAAGAATTAATAAAGTTTCTCCAGCTTTCACGCTAGAGCCCTTTTTTACATTAATATTGAGAATTTTCCCAGGCATAGGCGCAGTTAGACTTCCTTCAATAATTATTTCATTCGGATCTATAAATTTAGGCAGAACTTTAAATACCAAATCTCCAGAACCACTATTAATTGTTATCTCATCATGAAAACAGGTTATAAGAGCCTTTATAGCTATACCGTCTATTTCACAATGAATATGCTCCTCATCAACTGAAATAATTAATGCACTTGAAGTGGATAGTCTTTCAAAATGTTCTCGATGTATTTGAATATGATTATTGTTATTCTCATATTGGAATTTGTATTCTTCATCGTTGAACTCAAAAGTTATGTCTTGTTTTGGGAGAATGCCATTTGTCCAGTTTCTAGGTAAAAAATGTAACTTCTTGTTATCGTTTTTATTGTGTTCTTGTAACCATAAAGCTGATGCCTTCATCGCGCTATCTAAGAGTTTTTTATCGACAGCCTTAAAAAGTTTTTTATGTTCTCTTGGAATAAAATCAGATGTAGTTTTTCCTTTTAAGAAAGAATTGTTTTCTAAGCACTGCACTAGAAAATCTTTATTTGTTTTTATTCCTGCTAAGTGAGTCGATCTTAATTCTTTGGCAAGGAGTTTTGCAGATTGTTCTCTTGTTTCGCCTATCGCAATTACTTTAGCAAGCATAGGGTCATAATCAGGTGTTATTTTGTCTCCAGTTGCTATCCCAGTGTCCCATCTTATTCCTTTATTATTTGCGCAAGACAATTTATTAATTGAACCAATCTCTGGCAAGAAATCATTTTCAGGATTTTCTGCATAAAGTCTAGCCTCAATTGCATGACCATTAAACTCAATATCTTCCTGTAAAAAATCTAACTTCTTGCCTGAAGCTATTTTGATTTGCTCTTTTACTAAATCAATTCCGGTTACTTCTTCTGTTACTGGGTGCTCAACTTGAAGTCTAGTATTCACCTCTAAAAACCAAAATTCATTAGTGTCTTCATCAAATAGAAACTCTACTGTTCCTGCTGATTTGTAGTCTAATTTCTTGCCAAGCTTAACTGCTGCAGAAGTTATATCTTCTCTTATTTTATTAGTAAGCCTAGAAGAAGGAGATTCTTCAATAATTTTTTGATGTCTTCTTTGAATTGAACACTCTCTTTCACCAAGATGGATGACGTTACCAAAATTATCGCCTAATATCTGAACCTCTATATGTCTAGAATGTTCAATATATTTTTCTAGAAAGACTCTATCATCATCAAAACTAGATTTTGCCTCTCTTTTTGCTGCAATAACAGCATCTTTAAGCTCCTTTTCAGTCTTAACTATTCTCATTCCTTTTCCACCACCACCAGCAGAAGCTTTTACAAGAATAGGGAAGCCAATTTTTTTTGCATCCGATACTTTAGATGTTTTTTGAAGTGTAGGTATATTTTCCTTTGTACAAAAATTTTTAGAATTAATCTTATCTCCCATTAGACTTATAGTTTCAGCATCAGGCCCTATCCAAACAATTTTTTCATCCTTAACCTTCTTGCAGAATTCTGCATTTTCAGATAAAAAACCATAACCTGGATGTATAGCATCCACTTTTAATTCTTTAGCTTTATTTATTATTGTTTCTTGATCCAGATATCCATTTGGGAGAAGAAAAGATTCATCTGCTTCTTTAACAAATAATGAGTTTCTGTCAGCTTCTGAATGCATTGCAATTGCATCCATACCAAGCTCTTTAATGGTTCTAAAAACTCTTCTAGCTATTTCGCCTCTGTTAGCTACGAGTATTCTTTTAAACTTCATAGTCTAAACACTCCATAACCTTTAGCTCCTTTTACTTCATTGTTGTCTGCGACAGATAAACAAAAACCTAAAACATTTCTTGTGTCTCTAGGATCTATGATCCCATCATCAGTCACCATACTGCTTGCAGATAAAGCAAGAGATTCTTTTTCAGCAGCAGCTTCAATAAGCTCTACCAATTGTTTATCTAACTTTTCATCAAATTTTTCGCCTTTCCTTTTTGCTTTAGCTCTTCTAACTAAAGACATGACTCCCGCAAACTGTTTTGGACCCATTACAGCTATCTTGGCAGTTGGCCATGTAAATATAAATCTATTATTAAAAGCTCTGCCTGACATCGCATAAGTTCCAGCTCCATAGGATGCGCCAACCACAAAAGTAATATGAGGAACTGTTGAATTAGAAACAGCATTAACCATTTGCGATCCTTTTTTAATTATTGCTTGTCTTTCATAATCTTTTCCAACCAAAAATCCGGTTACGTTATGTAAGAAAACTAAAGGAGTGTTTGTTTGATTGCATAATTGAATAAATGATGCCGATTTTTCAGCAGTCTCTGGATAAATCGGACCATTATTACCGAGTATTCCAACTGGATACCCAAACACATTTGCCCATCCACAAACCATTGTTGACCCATATAAAGGCTTAAATTCTTCAAACCTTGAATCATCTACGAATCTCATAATGACTTCTCTTATATCAACTTGCTCTTTTAAATCTTCGCTAAATAGACCAAGCAAACCTTCAGAAGCGTATTTTGGTTCTTTGTATTTCCTTAGATCAAAATCACTTCTTTTTACTAAATTCAAATGATTGACAACATTTCTACATATTCTGAGAGCATCCATTTCATCTTCAGCAAGATAATCTGAAAAACCAGAAACTTCTGAATGCATTTTTGCTCCACCTAAACTCTCATCATCTGATATTTCTCCTGTTGCCATTTGTACTAGGGGAGGGCCGCCAAGAAAAACTTTAGATTGGTTTTTAATAAAGATGTTGTAATCAGACATACCAGGCTGATAAGCTCCACCAGCTGTTGAGGATCCAAAGACCAAAGATATTACAGGAATTTTTAATTTAGATAATTCCGTCATCTCGTAAAAAGATCTGCCTGATTCAGCAAAGTGAGGATATTGTAATTGTCTAACTAAATTTTGACTTGTATCTGCAGTTGCACCACGAAGATCAGCACCGGCGGATTCAACAAAATTTATAAATGGAATTCTATTCTCTCTAGCTATTTGAATGCATCTCATCCATTTTTCTTGTACATATACTGTCATTGCTCCGCCTAATACCGATGGATCGTTAGCAAAGATGACACACTCTTTATCAGCAACTAAGCCTATGCCAGCAACACAACCACCTCCAACGGTATAAGTTGTTCCATATGCGGCATAAGGAGATATTTCAAGAAATGGAGTATCAGGATCTAATAAATTTTTTATTCTTTGACGCACAGGCATCTTTCCTCTAGCTGCCAGACGATCAAGATGGTATTGTCCACCACCTAATTCAGCTTCATCAAGAAGTGAATTTAAATGATCTATCTTCTCTAACATCATTTCTTTATTCTTCAGAAAAATGTCTGAATCAAGATCTAAATTGCTCTTTAATTGAGGTGCAATATTTTTATACATAATTGTTTTTTGTGAATATTATAGATCAAAATGCTTGTTTTTCTAGAAAATTATTATTTTCAACTTCGCATAATATTAAGAACTAAAAATTATGTTTTTGGCTCAAATTTGTAGGTAGTAGCCTTTTTAAATGCTTCTCTTTCAAAAAGCATATCTGTCCATCTTTTGATATTTGGTTTAAAGGCCTGATGTATTTCTAGTGATTTTGCTAGATTGATAGCGTAACTTACACATATATCAGCTATTGTGAATCTATTGCTGCATAAATATTCTCTATCTTCTAGACTCGATTCTAAAAGCTTTAACCTTGAAACAAACCATCTGCTATAACCTTCAATTGCTGCATCTGCAACACCTGGCTCTTGGAATTTATATCTTAAAACTACTGTTTGTGGAAAGGTTAGGGTAGCATCTGCATGAAAAAGCCAATTTAGATAATTTGGGTAATCCTTTTCATCTGGTATAACTCTAAGATCTGTTGGGCCATATTTGTCAACAAAATACTGACACATAGCAACGGATTCCGTCATTTTCACATCACCATCAATCATGTAAGGCACTGTGCCAAGCATATTGACGTCTAGATATTCTTTCATAAAGACTCTTGGAGGGAAGGGCATCATTTCAAGATCAAAATCTAAACCCATTTCTTCAGCTGTCCATATAGGTCTAACTGCTCTTGAATTTTCTGTTCCGTAAATTTTAATCATGATCTTTATTACTTAATTGTCATAATAAGATTTTATTTCAGTAGATGCCATCGACCTCTATAGAGCTTTCCTGAATCTTTATAAGTTCACCTTCTTTATTCTTGGAAATCATTTGGCCATCTGAATCAATCCCTAAAAACTCAAGATATTCATTTTCAGATCTAATTTTTACAAATTGACCAATATGTACGCATTTTTTTATCCACTCAGACTCCCAGCTACTTGATATCTCATTATTAGACATAAGTAACAGTCCATCAGTTAGTTCTTTTATTAAGGCTTCCTTTGAAGATTCATCAGATATATCAATATTTAGATCTCCCCAGTGCTTTTCTTCAGGATCAATTTGCAGGTTTATTCCTATGCCAATTACTGTGATGAAATTTTTGTCTAGATTCTGAGTTTCAACTAATATGCCTCCAACTTTTTTAGATTGATAGATCAAATCATTTGGCCATTTCAGACCTACATCAATGCTAAAAGCTTTATTTATAGCATTTGCTGCAATTAACCCCGTCTTTATGCTTGTGCCGGAGATAATTTCCTCTGATTTATAACCAAATGAATAAGAAATATTGCCATGAGGGCTTCTCCAGTCTTTTTGATTCCGTCCTCGGCCTTTTGTTTGTTTATCGGCACTTATTACAACAGGCTTTTCACTTTCTTGACACTTTTCAAAACAAATATCATTTGTTGACGTAACTTCTTTGTAATGAAAGCGATTATGATCAGGCATTCCTATCTTTCAATTGAAGAGGAACATATACCAAATAAGTTAAAAGCCAAGCTACAGGAATTAATGCGACTATATGATAAGGAGCATCAGGCATTGCTTGCATTATATTGTCGCCATAAGGCTTTTCTAGCAAATACCAATAGTTTGTATCTAGAGCAAAATTTATTGTATACATTGCAGGCAGGAAGCCAAAAGTGCTCCATAACATTGTTTTGAAATAATCATCTAAATATGGTCTTTCATCCGTCAAAGTTAAAACAAATGAAACCCCTAATAGGATAAGAGTATGACCATACATATGATTTAGATAATCAAAAGAAGGAAATCCAGTTAACGTGTCAGGAGTCAAAACGGACATGCCTGCACCAGCTATACCCCAAAAAAAGGCAAATAAAAAAAACATCCTATGTCCGCCTAATAGATAGACTGAAATACATATACTTGAAAATGCACACATATGAAGAGGCAAGGAATCTTTTACAACCTCTCCAAAAAATGCAACCTTTAGAAAAGGATCAGCAACTTCATGAGCTAACATTAAAAAAGCTAATGTATATCTAGCAATAGTAATAGTTTTTTCACTGCTACCAATAAGAAATCTAGGCAAATACACAGAAATAGCAATACAGAATGCTGCAAAAATAATATGAGAAGGGGCTAGTAAATTAAAAGCTTCTGCTTCCATGTTTTTTAATTAAATCGGCTGCTTTTTCAGCGATCATAATAGTTGGAGCATTTGTATTGCCGCCTACAAGTGTTGGCATAACTGATGCATCAACTACGCGCAGATTCTGCACTCCTTTAACTCTCAAAGAGCTATCTACTACAGCCATATCATCGATACCCATTTTACATGTTCCCACAGGATGGTAAATAGTGTCTGATCTTGTTCTTATAGCTGTTTCAATAGCTTTATCATCATCAATGTTTATTGGATTACGAATATTGTTAAACTTCTTTAGAGGCTCTGTAGTCATTATTTCCATCATTTTTTTGTAGCCTTTTATTAAAACTTTCATATCTCGTTCTTCAGTCAAATAATTTGGATCGATTAAAGGAGCAGCGGCTGGATCTTTAGAAGGGATTTTTACAGTACCTTTTGATTCCGGTCTTAATAAGCAAACATGACAACTAAAACCATTACCCCAAAGCTTTGTTCTGCCATGATCTTCAACCATAGAAACTACAAAATGTAACTGAATATCTGGCATCTCAAGCTCTTCACTTGTTTTAATGAATGCACCTCCTTCTGCTAAAGAAGATGAAAACATTCCTGTACGAGACAATAGATATTTAAGAAGCTCAAATGGAGCACGAAGCCAAAATTTAAGTGATCTACTTCCCATCAATTCCCAGCTATCAACTCTATGCGAAGTTATATAATCAATATGATCTTGTAAATTCTCACCGACACCAGGAAGATCAATCAAACAATCTACATCCTTGGTTCTTAAATATTCTTTGTTGCCAATTCCTGAACGCATTAAAATTGATGGAGAGCCATA
>CEUY01015399.1_pt1 | contig 10292 bp, 9 predicted proteins | sample 361481 | NCBI WGS metagenome assembly CEUY01 (sample SAMEA2622737, study PRJEB7988) | marine metagenome | isolation source: saline water (ENVO:00002010), including
ACCCTTTACGATGACATTATCAATATCAATAAAAATAGGCTGTAACTCAGCAAGTTCTTCAGAAGACATTGAGCTGTTAATCCCGCTCATATCATGACTATCATTCACAATAAACTGACCTTCTGGGAAATAGATCATCGCAGGCTTTAAAGTCTCGCTGTTTTGACGATCCAGTTTAATCTGTGCGATGACGGCTTTTAGAGCGCTTTTATCACTATTTGCGTCATTTGCCACTGCACCATAATCTGTCACGTTATAAACATGATAGTTAGATAGTATAGAGGTATCAGGTAATGACTCCTCTCCTTTACCAAAACCAGCGTACGAGAAATCAGCGATGATATCTTCTTCTTGAAAACCATGATCATTCGTTAGCAATTTGGTAACAGAGTCTCGACTATTAACATAGGCACACCAATACGCTGATGTGTTGGTCCCCTTTAGTTCTGCTGCTTCTATCGTACACTCCTGAAGAGCATTAGATGGACTATTGTTGTCCGAGCTTGATCCGCAGCCAATAAGAGGAATCGAGAGAACGATCGCCGTCAGTGTGTTTTTTTTAAAATTCATAGGTCGTTTCACGCTTTTTTAGTTATATAAACATCATCAGTAAGGCAATCGTAATAATCACCATTGTTGACAAGTAAACCTGCTTATCTGAAAACTTATTCAATAGTCGTATCGCTATCGGGACTCCCGAAACCGCCCCCAAAGACATAGCAATAGCAGTCGTAATATCGCTTTGCCCCCCCTTGCTGTAATTCAATGCTGTTAAAGCGGATAAAACTAACGCCATGACCAGAGATGATCCGACAGACTTTTTGATATTTACACCAAGCAGAGTGTTGAAGGCTGGTAATAAAAGTACGCCACCACCGACACCTGTTGAGCCCAACAAAGAACCACATGTGACCCCGGCAGATACCGCGACTTTGTTGCTATAGGACTTCGAGGTTTGCTTTGAATCTGCACAACGATACTTGCGATACATAGTGAGCAAAGCAAATAACATGATGAGTACAATTGTCGTTTCGATCACGACAGTAATAATGCTCTGAGTACTTGGGTGATTGTTCAGCAATACAATTAACTCTGTTGTCAACAGCGTTGCGGGGATCGACCCGATTAACATCCACTTGAGCGCTTTCCAATCAACATTACCTGCTCGGATATGGCTGTACCCTGCATTAACTTTCACTATCGTAGAGATCAAGCTAGCAGTTCCTACGGCCATCACGATTTGCATACCAAACACAACCTGAAGTATGGGAATGATTAGGACCCCCCCACCCACACCGGTCAGCCCTAAACAGAGACCAATTAGGGAGCCAAAACCCAATTGCATCAATGTTTCTAAAGTAAGAAAAGTAGTAATTACGTCCATAAACATTTATCAATGGTTAGTCAAAGGGCACCGCGAGGGTGCCCTATGCAAAATCAAACAGGTTTTAGCATCTGCATGTCTGAATCATTAACAGGCAAGAAGCGCGCATTGTGTAAGCGATACGATGCCCAATATCCAGACCAGCGAGAATCCGACTGCAATAAGGCAGCTGCTCGTTCCACGATTTGTGGCTTATGCGCTAGATAATGTGGAAGATCAAATAGGTTGTTTTGATCATCAACATTCACGTCATAGAGCTCTTCATAGCCAGTGGTCACGTTGTAGCCGTAGAAAAGTTGTTGCCCTTCGATCTCGATTTGAAAAGCGAAACCGTAGTTTGTGCCAACATGGACCCCTGTTTGATACACCTGGGTAAATGGCGTACGCTCCCCTCCAGCCATTACTTTATAAAGATCATCGCCTTCCATAGCGTCTGGTTTTTTAATACCAGCAAAACCTAAAATCGTTGGCGCTATATCAATCGAAGAAACCAATACATCACTACTTTTATTGCTTACTTTCAGTCCTTTAGGAGCTTTTACATAAAGCGGAACTCTGTAGATGTCCGGCTGGAAATACGATCCTTTATCCGCCATTGCTAAACGGCCATTCATATCACCATGGTCAGCGGAGAAAACAATCGCCATGTCATCCCACATACCCTCTTCTTTAAGAAAGTTAACCATATGTCCAATAGCATGATCGACGACTTCGACTTGAAGTAAGTGACAAGCGATATAATCTTTGACTAACTCTTCGTCATACATTCCCCAGTACTGCTTGTACAGGTCGTACGTTTTGTTACGGTTAGGGTCATTTTCGTCAAAAGGTTCAAAACTAGTTGGCGGCACGATCACATTACGAATTTGATCGTAACGTGCCTCTAAACCCGAAGGAATTGAGTAAGGTTGGTGCGGGTCGAAGAAATCAATTTGACTAAAAATAGGTTTGGTCGGTGATTGAACTTTCGCCGCTTTAATTTGCTCGACAGCCAATTTGGCCAAAAACACGGAATAGTGAGCTTCTAGTGGGAAGTCCTCTCCATCTGATTGCTCAATCCATCCACCAAAAGAGTTGGCTGGTGACATCTTATCAATTTGAAGACCACGTAATTCACGACGGTATCGTGGAAGTTTCACACCCATATTTGCTAAATACGCAAGATAACGATCATCATCTTCGGTAGGTGGTCCCCAACGATCCCAAGCATGGATATTTTCGCCAAATGTTCTTATAAACTTCTCAACACCGACATGGCACTTACCTGTATGTTTGAGCGTATAGCCGATTCGCTTGAGGTAGTCTTGAAAAATATTATCTTCTAATTCTAGATCGACCTTCATACCTACCGGAGTTCTCTCACCATTTGACAAATAAGGGGGGTGCATTCCGGTAAAAATTGCAGCTCTTGCAGGGCCACATAAAGGACTCGGCGTAAACGCATTACTAAAGTCAGTGCCTTCTTGTGCAATTTGGTCGATATTTGGTGTTTCGATGACTTGAGATAGGGGGCGGTCTTTGTGGTAACAATCAGCTGATATCATATCAACTGTAATAAATAACATATTGGGAGTTTGGTCGCCCTGACGATAAAAACTACCAAGACGTTCTTTGGGATTCAAAAAATCTTGTTTCATTGTTCATCTCTAATTATTGATATTTTTTCTTACTTCGTTGCACTAAATTTATCCATTAGTGATATAATTAACCATAGAAAAAAAGCTGACATAATGAAGAAAACGAACCAATGATTAATGCCCCATTACTCTTAAACGAAAGCATTGACTCTTCAGGTATATCTTTGAGATCGATGTGGGATATACAAGCAGATAGCAACTATAGCGTGCATTGGCCACAAGATAGAAAGTTACCTCTGATCCCAAATGCCATTGTCGCCATTTGTACTTTTCAAGGTAGCGGAATCATTCGCATGAAGAATGGGAAACAATTCACGATCAACGCACCTAGTGTTATTTTTTTAGATAGTTTAAAAATCAAGAGTTACAGCACTAACGGCGTGGTTTGGAACTTAAATTGGTTTGAATTTGTTACTCACGGAATCATTAACATTCCAATGGAGCATCAAATTTCAATTAGTATCGATGATTACAGTGGAATATTATCTGATATTAAAAATTTAATTACAGGTAAAGAATCTGAGTTAAAAGCAGCAAATGCGGGGTTCAGTTTTGTATTTTATAAATGGCTAACTTTAGCTGAAGGTTTTGATTCTATTTCTAGCCAAGAAAAGACTGTTATTAATGTCGTTTCTATGATGAGTAGCCGTATTGGTGAAAATGTTCAGATAAAAGAATTTGCTCTAGCTGCGGGCTATACAGAGCAGTACTTAAGAAAGCTATTTCTAAAACAACTCGATTGCACACCCAAACAGTATTACTTACAGCTCAAACTCGATGCTAGTTTAATGATGCTTCAGCGCAAGGGATCCAGTGTAAAGCAGGTTGCTTATGAATTAGGGTTTAATGACAGCTTTCATTTTAGCCGAGCGTTTAAAAAACAATTTAATTATTCCCCTTCCGCAGTTGAAAAAAAGTCATAAAAAAAGCCAGCGATATGCTGGCTTCTTCAATTAAGGCTATGAATAGTCGTGCTCACCCCAATGGTCAAAATAAATATGCTCTGCTTGCCAAACTACATCTTTAACAGAGTCAGCCAGTAGGTGCTTCGCTACTTCAAACGAAAATTCAAATACTGTCCCAAAGCCTTTGCCACTAATGAAGTTTTGGTCGACCACGACTTTTTCGTCTAAACAAACACCGTCTTGAAAGTTTTTGTCAAAACCACCGCCAGATGTGTATTTAGCATTCCTCAATAAATTATTGGCAGCTAGAACTTTCGCACCAGAAGAACATAATGGGCAAACCCATTTCTTTTCATCAATGTGACGCTTCAAAAATGCCACTACTTGTGGATTAGCGGTTAAGTTAGCCGTCCCCTCCGGGCCACCCGGCATCATCACTGCATCATAACTTTGGGAAAATTTCGCATCCAGCGTGTATTCTGCCGTGATTTTAGTTTTAAAATACGATTTCAATTCGGTAGTTTTCATGCAAGACAGTACATCTACATCGATTTTCATACGACGCATAAGGTCAATAAAAACAACCGCTTCTGCTTCTTCAAATCCGTCAGCAAGCAACACTGCTACGTGTTTTCTTTGTGTCATAAGTTACCTACTGTACCGCCTCAACAGCTTCTTTGGTCAAGCGGCCAATTTCTTGCCAATTTTTCTGATCAATTAGTGCTTTAGAAACCATCCAAGTTCCTCCACAAGCAACAACTTGTTTAAGCGCAAGATAATCATTGATGTTGTCTTTATTCACTCCACCAGTCGGCATGACTTTAAGGTTACGGTAAGGTCCTGAAAGCGCCTTCAACATCTTAACCCCACCAGCAGCTTCTGCAGGGAAGAACTTTACAGTATCTAAACCTAGATGTAGTGCTTTCTCAACCTCACTCGGAGTACACACACCAGGAACAAACGGTATATCAAGCTCTTTGCAAGCACATGCTGTATGTTCATTAAGACCTGGCGCTACGACAAAAGAAGCGCCCGCTTCTTTCGCTTGTACTGCTTGCTCCTTAGTTAGTACGGTGCCTGCACCAATATACATATCTGGTTGAGCGCTTTTTAGAAGGCGAATAGCCTCTGCAGCAGCTTCAGTTCTAAATGTAATCTCAATGACATTCAAACCGTTACCAGCCAATGCTTTGCCAAGCTCGACGATATCTTCGGCTTCATCAATCGCAACGACAGGGATCACTTTAAACTTTGCTAATTGTTCAGAAATACTTAGTTTGGACATGTTATTTTAGTCTCTTATTAATTTATCTGTCTGTGACTTAGGAATAATCGCACCAGGATATTGGATCACGACTCCAGCCAATTGATTGCCGATTTGACAACATTCTGTATAAGGCAAGCCGTTTGCGATGCCACACAGAAAGCCAGCATTGAATGAATCACCAGCTGATGTAGTATCAACGACATTGTCTATCGGCTTAGTTGGTATTAACGTTTTATTACCATGTTCATAAAATACGCATCCTTCAGAGCCGAGCTTTAAAACAAACTTGTCGACACCTAAGGCCGTAATTCTCGATACTGCATCATCAAGCTCTTCGTCACCCCACAGCAACATCTCGTCATCAAAAGTAATCAACGCATAACTGCACAAAGGTAGAACTTGCTTATACCAATGTTGAGCCTGTTCCGGTGTCTCCCACAAGCGTGAACGATAATTACTATCAAAAACTAAGGTGACGCCTTTTTGTTTCGCTTCTTGTAGAGTCGAGACTAAAGCGACTTTGTCTTCCTCTGGCAAAATAGCAATACTAATACCTGATAAGTAGAGAATATCGAGTTGATCTATTGTTTCTGCCACTGTTCGAAAATCAGGATGCTTCATCAAATTCGAGGCTGCGGAGTTTTGACGCCAATAAGAAAAAGTACGTTCTCCACATTGATCTACACTGATTTGGTATAACCCAGTACTATGTTGTGCATCCACCAGCACAGATGATGTGTTAATACCCTCTTCTTCCCATAGTCGAACAAGCTTTTCGGAGAGTGAGTCACTACCAACAGATGTTAAGTAGTATGGGTTGAGATTAGGCTGCAATCTATTTAAATAGATTGCAGAATTTAACGTATCACCACCATAACTTTGATTCATTTTGCCGAACGCTTGACCGCTTAATTCGATCATACATTCGCCTAAAAATCCCACTTTTTTCATGCTATTACGTTCCTTATGTGCCTTAGCGTAAATCCGTAACAGCAATGTGGTCCATGTCATCAAATGTTTGATTTTCGCCGACCATTCCCCAAATAAAGCTGTAGTTTTGAGTACCGACTCCAGAATGAATTGACCAACTCGGAGAGATCACAGCTTGTTCATTATGAACCAACATATGACGCGTTTGTTGTGGTTCACCCATCATATGGAAAACCGCATTGTCCGGTTTGATGTCTAAATAGAGATAAACTTCCATACGGCGTTCATGCGTATGACAAGGCATTGTATTCCACAGACTACCTTGAGCCAGCTTTGTCAAACCCATAACAAGCTGACATGTCTCTACAACATTAGGGACAATATATTTGTATATTGTGCGACGGTTGCAAGTTTCATCAGCTCCTAGCGATACAGACTCAACTTGTTCTTTGGTAATTTTTTTAGTCGGGTACTTTTGATGTGCAGGAGCGCAGTTGAAATAGAATTTCGCTGGATTTGTTGGATCCAAGCTTGTAAACGCTAAAGACTGGGTTTCCTTTCCAATATAAATAGCTTGCTCTTCATCAAGTTGATACTGCTCAGAGCCTGCCGTGACGACACCGGGACCGCCGATATTAATGATACCCATTTCTCGGCGCTCTAGAAGATAATCAACACCGAACTGTTTACCCAGACCTTCAATGGAAACCTGCTTAGAAACTGGCATTATTCCACCAAAAAGGATCCGGTCGATATGACTGTACGTCATGGTGTAACAATCGGCTTCGAAAATGCTTTCAACAAGGAACTCTTTTCTTAAGCCTTCAGTATCTAACTGTTTTGCATGCTCACTATGGATGCTTTGACGTGTATCGATCATTGTTATTCACTTATCAATTATAGCCTTTGTCACTTCAATTTAGGCTGATATGGGCGGCAGAACTATACGCACTGCCGCCATTGTTGAGAGGAGTTATAGGTTATCGGTGATTGGCTTGACCGTTACACCATTACGACGTTGAGCATAGATTGCGCCACCTACGGCCATAATAAACAGTCCGCAAATCATGAAGTAATAACCATTTTCGTTAGGTAGCACGGCAAAGGCTGTGATAACTGCACCAAATATCAGGGTTAGTCGACCTAACACTGTACATTGCATTACATCAGATTCATCCATGCCGGCAGGAGAAACAATTGGAGTTCTCTGATTCTTGAAAAACAGCTCCACTTGCTCTTTGCGCTCACCTACCGGTTCCTTGTAGAACAGCATTGTTGCAAAGAAGAAACCAACCGTAAGAATTGCGTGCATAAACTGAGTGATAACAACACCGAGATCCCCAAGTTCACGTCCGGTCATTGGAACAGCAATCGTCTCTGATACCCATGCAGCATTAAAAACATTGTTACTAATGATGCTCACGCAGAAACCAAATAGAACAGTTGCCCAACCAGCCCAGTCTGGAACACGCTTCACGAACATACAGAAAGTCTGAGGGATCATCATTGGGATGTTGACTAAGCCCGCAAACAAAATCATCATCGAAAATAAGCTAATTCCACGTAGCTCGTTGAGGAAAAGAGCACAAGCAATAACGATAAGCCCCATTACTGTTGTTGCAATTTTACTCGCTCTAAGCTCTTGAACTTCAGTCGCGTTTTTGTTGATGATTGGCTTATAAATAGACTTAATGAATGATGCAGTAACAAAGTTGATACGTGAATCAAGAGTTGACATGGTTGCGGCAAACATTGCAGACACCACCAAACCAACCATACCAGCAGGCAGCAATGTTTGAACAACAGACAGATAAGCTGCTTGATTCGCCTTGCCACCTAATTGTGGATACATTTCATTAAGAGGTTCTAATGCGCCTGCTGCCCACATCGGTGGCAAAAACCACATAATACTACCCATCGCGAACAGTGCTGCTGTAAAGTATGCTGCCTTTTTCGCCTGTGCAGAGTCTTTCACACACAGAAAACGAACTGACTGACCGATGTTGTTCATGTCAATGAGACGTTGAATAAGAAGAGCGCCAACCCAGAGTAGAAACACCTCATAAATCTCAATGCCGTTGCCAGTCCAGAAGGTGTCGCCTTCCCAGTGAGAGGTAATGCTGTCAATGCTATCAACATTATTAAGGACAGCAATAAAGGTGACCACACTAATACCCACAATCAGCATTGCTTGAAGGAAATCACTAGACACCACTGCCCATGAACCACCTGTTACCGTCATTAGCACTACCGCTAAGCCTGTAATGATGATTGAGAATTGGATATCCCACCCCAAAACGGCAGAAATAAAAATCGATACCGCATAAAGAGTTATTGATCCACCCATCAGACCAGTCACGGTATAAATCGTGGTATAAAAACGTTCCGTTTTCGCACCAAAACGTTGGCGGATAGCTTCCATTGGAGTCACAACATCCATTTGGCGGAAGCGAGGTGCGAAAATACGTGCACAGAGTAAATACCCTAAGATATTAAAGATAAAAATCCAAACAACCGCAAAGCCATCAATGTAGGCTTTGCCCGCTGCTCCTGTGAACGTCCAAGCACTAAAAGTAGTCATAAACGCACTTGCGCCCCCCATCCACCAGATCATTTTACCGCCCCCACGGAAATATTCACTGGTATTGGAGACCTGCTTGCGGAACACAAACCCGAGTAGAACCATAAAGATGAAATAGAAAACTATTGCACCTAAATCATATGAAGAGACCATTTTAAAACTCCTTTACCAGAAATAACGTTTGTGACCACAGATTCTCATCAGAGCTTCTAAATAGTAGTAATCGCCATACGGCAGCATGTTATCGCACATATCACGAGCAACAAACGATGCACCATTTTTAAGCAGACCTAGAGCTTCATTGTTGTCTGTTAAGTCACACTGTTCCATCAAACCATTAACGAGATGCATACCCCACTGCTCAAAAAGGTCTCGCTCTTTCTCGTCATCACATAAACTAGCAATCAATAAAAATCCTGCTGCAGTTACCGCACCAGCTGAACTGTCTTTGTACTGAGGTTCATACTTAGGCAATCGATAATCCCAAACCGGCACTGAATCCTCTCGCAAGTGTTCCATCGCGAAGTACGACACCTTTTTAGCAAGCTCCAAAAATTTTCTATCCCCGGTGTAAGCGTATGTTTGCGCAAAACCATGAATCGCCCATGATTGACCTCGAGCCCAACATGAGTCGTCCGCGTAGCCTTGGAAGGTCTCACCTTTAATTGGTTCTTGAGTTAGGGGGTCGAAATTGAAAGTATGAAATGTTGAAAAGTCATCACGTACGATGTGTTTCGCTAATGTTTCTGAATGCTCAATTGCAGCGTCTCTTAGCAGATTAGAACCCGTTTGCTCTGCAGCCCAAAACATCAATGCAGTATTCTGCAAAGAATCAATAATGGTTTTGCCTTGAGTTTTTTCTGGCCCCAAAATATGAGTCTCGTTCCAAGCAACAATGTACTTACCGATACGACGAAAACGTAAGTAAAGACTATGCGCGGCTTGGATGGCCATCTCCTTATACTCTTCGTCCTCAGTGAGCATATGGCCAGCAACACAACTTAGTGAGAATTGGAAGCCTAGATCATGATCGTGCCAATCTGGATTTGCGAGCATTTCTTTGAAGTATGCTTTACGAAAGTTCGCACTATTCTTGAATACATCTTCACCCGTCAACTGGTAGCAGAGCCAAAGCTGCCCTGTCCAAAAAGATGATACCCAATCTGAAGGACCACAATATATCCATTGGTGATCCGTCGTGCCGATCTTAGGGTTGTTTATTCCAATTTTCTTTATGTTGTTTTTGGTGAAATCAACCACCTTCATCAAATGGTGTTGAAACTGTTTTTGGTCATACCGTGTTTCTGGGTACATTTTTTCATTCGTCATTTTGATACTCTTGTCACACATAGGCAAAATTACATAAAATATGAAACGTTTCTTGATGGTGTTTTTGTTTTCTTAATTTGGATTATTGGCCCCAGCCTTGAAATAAACAATGTGCAAAAGTCACACATAATGAATAAAAAGAAACACGACTATGATATTGACGAACTTATTAATGATTATGTGAATTAAGTCAAAATACCCGATTAGCTATGATACGCATCGCTCAATATTGTTAATAACAAACCAACATATCATGTCC
>CEUY01205923.1_pt1 | contig 10274 bp, 5 predicted proteins | sample 361481 | NCBI WGS metagenome assembly CEUY01 (sample SAMEA2622737, study PRJEB7988) | marine metagenome | isolation source: saline water (ENVO:00002010), including
GGTCCCGGCCATCGACCAAGAGGTGAGAGTGTCAGACCCATATAACCCAGACGACAACTACGCTAAAACCAAGGCGGATTCAGAGCAGATCGTGATCCGTAGCGATTTAGATTATTGCGTACTCAGAATTTCCGGGGTTGCTATTCCAGTCTTTCAAGAACCACCAACAAGATGGCCATTCCGGCCAAATCAAAAAATCGAATTCATACACAGAGATGATGCCGTCAACGCCATCGTCGCAGGAGTTACTAGTCAATCTATCGAAAATAATCGAGTCATCAATGTAAGCGGTGGACCAACTTGGAGAATGACTGGCGCTCAGTACGTGGCTGACTATTTCAACATGATCGAAGTCGATCCAGCGGAAGCAATTTACCAAGATGTGCAGGGGCACTTTGCTTGGTACATGGATGAGGGCGGCCAAGAAGCGTTCGATTATCAACGGAATCCATATCCGCTGTATTTGGATCAACTTCAATTGGACATTACCAGACTAATGGAAGGCTAAAATTCTGTTGCCCTATTTAATGTCACTGCCCATTTAGTGTGAAGTGACATTATGACCACAAATTAGTGTTGACAGTTCACGATCCTTAAAAAGCAGTCATAAATCGTTCTAAGCACAAACAAAATTTCAGGTTATCGTTAGTAACCTAATATGTGTCTTTGAAACGGCCCCCTAGCGAAACACAATGAATTCATAATGGAGCGATTTTAAGAACATGCCTGATTGGTGGTTAGAAGCTGCTCTCCCAAGCGTTGTTTTTGGCGTTTTGTTCGTGATCTGGGTCATAATTCCTGCACCCGACGGTGAATCAGATTTTGCAAGCCGGTTGCGAAACAGGTTCCGCAGGTAATAATGTTTGCAACCGCTGATAGAAAACGCCTAGCTGTTGGGATAATTTTACTCCTGATAATTTTAGGATTATTTCTAACTTTCAACCGTATCCCAAAAATTGGCATAGTTGGTGAAGATCTTGATGCAGTTCAGACACCAGGCAGTCAATGTTTCCAAGGGCTTTGTATTGAAAGAGAAGCAGGAGTCAGTTTCACTTCTCGATGGATTAGTTTCTCAGTTAGCTACCTGCGTCTGGTTACCGTCGGTATGACATTCGCATTCGTAACTGCAGGTTTAGCGGAAGCATTCTTGTTCTCTAAATCTGTTGGTAAAGGTCTTCCAACAGCAGGAGTTTTCAGAAGGACTGTTCAAGGAACCGTTGCGGGTGGAGTGATGAATCTTTGCTCTGCATGCATAGTCCCTGTGTCTTCAGCGTTTCACAAACGCGCAAGTATCGAAGGCGCAATAGCTATGGTTCAAGGCTCAACTACTTTAAACATACCTGCTTTAGCGATGGTGTTTTTTGTTTTCAGCCCCATCCTTGGATTCAGCCGATTGTTACTTGCTATTGTCGGGGCATTAATAATAGGCCCAATCGTGGTATTCAGTGTGCGACGCGACAGAGTCAAGTCGGTCGAAATTCCAGACAACTATCGTGATCCAAGGGACAATGCTGGGTGGGGTGAAGTTCTGACACCCGCTTTCCGGCATTGGGCAAAAGCAAGTATTGGTTACGCTGTACGCCTTTCACCAATCATGATTATCGCTGGTTTTGCTAGTGGGCTGGCAATTCAATGGTTGTCTCCAGAGGTGATTGCTACCTATTTAGGAAACGATATAAAAGGTGTAGTAATCGCCGCAACATTCGGTGTTTTAATAAACGTACCTCTGCTGTTTGAAATTCCACTCGTAGCACTACTGTTGTTACTTGGAATGGGAACAGCACCAGCAGCTACCTTACTATTCGCTGCAGCAGCTGGAGGACCGGTTACTTTTTGGGGTCTCTCAAAATTAATGCCGCGAAAAGCACTTACGACATTCATTGTTGCTACATGGGCGGTCGGTGCACTAGGTGGTTTGCTCGTTATATTAGGTGGTAACTACTTTTGGGAAGACGCTGGCCTGAGCGCTAGAGTCGCAAAAATATCAGAACAAAGAACGGTTGAAGAATTATTCTTAGAATCAACAAACGATCCAATCAATCGAGAGCATTACCCTAATGTTTTTGACGGTGTCCCAGGAGAAAACGAATTTGCTCCCTTCCGGAACGTAGCTTCTGTACTAGGCACAGACGGTCTAATTGAAAACCGTTACCCTGGGGTGGCGATCTTCGATTTCGACCGGGATGGAGATCTAGATTTCTACGTCACAGCAGCTGAGTCAACGGCGATATTCCAGATCACTCGCGGAGGGTCAAATAAATTATTCCGCAACGATGGTGATGAAAATTTCACAGAGATCGCTGTTGCTGCCGGTGTTGACGCACCATTACATAATTCGACCGCTGTCGCAGCGTGCGACGTAGACAATGATGGTTTTCAAGACCTATACATTGGAGCCCAAGGTCGAATTGGCGATAAACTCGACTATCGCTCAGTAGCTCAAAACCCATCACTTGTAACTGTGGTGCAAGACCGCTTGTATCACAATAATGGTGACGGAACTTTCACCGATATCACCACCAGAGCTTTCAGGGAACATGTAAATATGCGATCTGCGGCAAGTATCGCATGTGGTGACTTAGATAACGACGGATGGTTAGACCTCTACATAGGAAATCGCGCAGATCAAGACTTCGTCAGGTTCGACACATCACGCCACCACGGTCATTTCAACACATTTTTCCACAACAATGGCGACGGTACATTTTCTGATAGAACCGTCGATGCCGGGTTGGTGTCGCCACCAATCTGGATGCGAGACCTTATGGGCAACCCTGTAACGTTCGCTGCCCCCGAAAATACCGAAATCGAAGGCTTTGACATTAGCATCACTGACACAGCAGAAAACGTAGTGGGTGATCCAGCTGGACAGACTTGGGCAACACTAATGTTTGATCACGATCGAGATGGGGATCTTGATATTTGGATCGGTGATGATGGAGATCGACTGAAGGTATACCGCAACGATACGAATAAAGAACAAATAGCTTTCACGCCTATTGAGGAAATCCTAGGTGTTGCCCAAATTGGCCAGTGGATGGGATTTGCACTCGGTGACTACGATGGCGACGCTGACCTTGACGTATTCGTGACCAATATGGGTTTCGCACCATTAGTACGACCACCGCCAGCAGTTCCTTCAGCGGATTGCGCTTTCTACCATTCAACAGACTTTGGAACATGTTTCCACGCTCTTATCGAAAACCAAACAAATACGCAGGAAGTACCGAATCAGTCAGGATCTTTTAAGTTTGTAACAAGTGATACAACCGTTGAACCTAGCGCAGATGTTCCTTCAGCCGCACTCAGCGAAGATTTCAAATCAAGTAGCGATAATTCAATAAACGGTCTTGAAGCGTATGAGTTTGGCTTTGGAACAGCATTCTTTGACATGGACAACGATGCAGACGAAGATCTCTACTGGCTTGGCTCACTCGCAGCGAGAGGTGAAGGGCCTGGAGGTGATTTCGCACCAGGCTTTGGGCGCCTGCTCCAAAACGATGGGGCCGGATCTTTCGCAGATGTAACCGTAGAAGCTCAAGTCGTAGACGCACTTGCAGTCGACTATGAGGAGAAAAAACGGCTTGGTATCAACTTCCATGAGAACGGAAAAGGGGTCGCAGTGGGTGACCTTAACAATGATGGTTTCATAGACATAATAGGCACTAACAGTAATGGAGAATCTTTCGCTCCAACCGGTGAACGTGTAGTCGTAGGTGGGCCAATTTTCGTTTGGATGAACAGTGGCGGAGACAACCACTGGGTTTCCCTACGACTAAAAGGCCGAATGGGGATCGACGGAACCGGCTCAAACTCTGACGCTATTGGCGCCCATATCACTGTCAAAAGCTCAGGTTCTTCCGAACCGAAAGTACAGGTTAAAGAGATCCTTGGATCATCTAGTTTTCTTTCGATGAACTCACTGGACGCTCATTTCGGAGTCAAAGGTGCCGAGTCAGTAGATGTGAGCATAGACTGGCCCAGTGGAAGAACTAGTGAATTATTACAACTTGGCGTAAACCAAATACATCACATCATTGAGCCGGAGAGTTAGCATCCTGAGGTTCAGTCTGCTTTTCAGTATTACTTGTGCGGGTAAAAATCGCCAATACTAGGCCGATCAAAGCAAAGACTGTAACTAGGCCGTAGGCATACCGCCAACCACGCATAAATGAGTCGCTTGCGCCAGAATTGCCATTAATATCGCTGAGTGGAATATCAAACCCATCTGAAACCATTATTCCAACAACCACAGCAGACGCTACTGCCTGACCCGCAACGTTACCAACGTTTCTAGTCAAATTTGTAAGTGCTCCGACAACACCGAAGGATTCCCTTGGTACGCTGCCAAGAATAGTGCTATTGTTCGGCACACCCCAAAGTCCCATAGCGAGTCCATTAAGAATAAGTACTATGTTGATAATCCAAAACGGCGTTTCGCCAGTAAATGACATAAAAGCCAACGCGGTAGCAACAAGCATAAGAAACCCGAGTACTGTGAATGGACGCTCGCCGAGTTTGTCACCCATTCGACCAGATGTACTGGCGGCAACTGCCATACCCAGTGAAGTGATGAACAATATTCCACCAGCTAATGCTTCTTCCACATCCCGAAGACTTATCAGGTAAACCGGCATCAGGAAACGAACAGTGGTTGTGCCAAGAAATCCAAGGAAACGAGTCGCTACGGCCATAGAGAACATAACATTGGAAAACATCCGAATTTGAAGCATCGGAGAGACACAACGCAGTTCCCACCATATGAAGAAACATGACAGTATCAAGGTCGAAGTAACGGCACTCAACATCATAGGAGACATAATCGCCAAATTTATAGGGTTGTTTATCAAAACAACGACGACAGTAATCAGAAGGCCGGAAATAATAGCACCCATCCAATCGAAATTTTGATTTTGACCGTTTGTTTGCTGGCTAACCGTTTTTTCATCCAAAATGAAGTAGCCTGCAATGAAAGCAATCACAATAGGAATTGTGAGCATCAAAAAAAGCGCTGGCCATGTTAGAAATTCCAGAACAATGCCAGCAATAACTGGACCGACAGCACCACCGATAGCAACCGCTGTCGTTTGTGCCCCGATCGCCTTTCCACGCTCTGATGGAGGAAAGACAGATAGTACCATTGCGGTACCGACAGACTGGCTCATGGAATTGCCTATGGCAGTGACTATACGAGCCATGATCAACAATCCAAAACTTGGGGCTAAAGCGGTAAACACAGATCCGCTAGCGAAAAAAACTAGGCCAATTAAGTGAACTTTTTTTCGGCCGATAATGTCTGCCATACGGCCCATCGGAAGCATAAACGCACTGATGATCAGGCCTTGAACTATTACTATCCATGAAGCAGATCTGAGTGTGACCCCAAAGGTGTCAGCCATCTGAGTTAGAGCGATAAACACCATGCCCATACTGGCAACCATGGTGAAGAACGAAACGGCGATCGCAGAAAACGCTATCCACTTGTTCGTAAGCAATGAAAACTTCGAAGTATCAACAGGAATATGCGTGTTTTTCGACTCAGTCAAAAAGTGATTCTCTGCACACCTAAGAAGATGTCGAAGCACATCAAGTAAATACTACTCCCGTGAAAAATTGAACCCTTAAACTGTCATAACAGGAATTAGCCCGCATAATCTAAGTTGCGCGACTAGATATCCAATCCAGATCAAATTCGTGCCCAAAACCAGGAGAATCTGACGGAACAAGATAACCGTTTTTGATTACAGGTGTGCCTGGAAGAACTACTAGCTCTTCAAGTGGCACTCCCGGCGGGGCTACCCCCTCTGAACGTTCGGCCCACATAACCGAAGGCATAGAGTAGGCCAGATGCTGCCCGTAGGGGTAATTTGAACTGGCATGCGGAATCACTGATAACCCATGAGCCTCAGCCAAATGGCATATTTTGATTCCTGCAGTAATACCCCCGACCCATTGAAGATCTGGTTGAAAAATATCTACCAATCCATGACTGGCTGCAAACGCAAAAGGATGAATCGAATACCAATGTTCACCAGTAGCAAGCGTCTGAAAAGGTATGCGTTTCCTTAGATTAAAATAACTATCCGTGTCCTCAGGTAAAACGTAATCCTCAAGCCATTTAATTTTGTAAGGTTTTAACTGTTCCGCAAGCCTGACCATGTAATCAGTATTCATGGACATCCAGCAATCTACAGCAATCTCGACATCTGGACCAACCTGCTCGCGGGTTTGTGCGACTAACTGCTCAGTTCTGTTGAGTCCTGAGAGCCCAGCATCAGGACCTTCCCTTAGAAATAGCTTAACCGCCTTAAAACCAAGCTCCAAAAACCAATCAATAGAATTTTCGGTACCATAAGAAATATCGGTGTTGCTGGCATACACAAAGATTTTTTCTTTTTGAGGACCACCGATTAATTCATAAACTGGTTTATCAAGCAGCTTCCCTTTAAGATCCCAGAGAGCATTATCAACCGCACTAATGGCGAAACTCGACACCCCGGCAGTCCCATAGGGAGCAGTAGCCTTTTGCATCAAATCCCAAAGCCTCTCAGTTGCCATGCAGTTCTCGTCTTCAACCACCGGACCAATATGATCGTTGATCAGCGGAACTGTCACTCCACTATGAAGAGTTAATCCAAAACCCCAAGTTCCGTCTTCTGCTGTAACTACACAAGCTGTACGCTTCCAGGAGTTGTCCCAATCAGACCGCTTCAAATCCGGGTAACGCTGCATTGGGCTTACAAAACCATCTGTCTCAATTTTTGGAACCCGCGGCTTGGTTTGAGGACGCGGTGTTACATCTACCTCAATCGCCTTGACTGATCTGATTTTCATTCAAACAACATCCCAGATGATACGTACATTGACTGATTATTAACCCAAAGAGCAGACTCTACATCAGAACAAGGTGATAAATCACATACCGATCTGAAGTTTCGTATAAGTTTTTCATTTACCTAGTACTAAATTTCTCCACAAAATTGAGGGTCGGCATTGGCAATCAAAAAATCGTAATTCATCTCTATACCTAGACCAGGTGTATCAGGCATATGTAAATTGCCATTCCTTACATCAAGTGGAGTTTGGATGAATTGATCATAAGCAGACAATCTATGACGTGCTGTTTCAAGCTTGTAAAAATTAGGAACGGTCATCATCACATGAGCACCCGCTAACACATTGATAGGTCCACTTGCATCATGTGGAGCGATTGGAACGTAATAGGCTTCTGCCATAGTCGATATTTTTTTCAGTTCCGATATACCACCAGTCCAAGTCACATCTGGCTCTAAGAAGTCGGCTAAATTTTGCTCCAACACATCAGTAAACTCCCAGCGGGTGTATAGTCTTTCACCGACTGAGATCAGTATATCAACTTGATCTCGCACGTTTTTCAATGCCTGAGTGCTTTCAACCGGAACAGGCTCTTCCCACCAGTGAATATTATATTTCTCAACGCTCCTCGCGAGTCGAACCGTTGTAGGGACATCGAAACGGCCATGTGCATCGATAAGCAACTCCATATCAGGGCCAGCGCCTTCACGTATTGCTGCAGTAATCTCGTTAGCCTCGGCTTCGCCTTGGTAAGTCATACCGCCACTGAGATATCCGTTGGCTTCCTCTTTATTACCTGGATAAGGATCAAACTTCATCCCACGATGACCTGAGTCTGCGATTTCTCTAGCCTGTCGTTTTGCCTCATCTGGGCCAATGTTTGGATCAGGATGTGTGTACAAAGCAATATTTTCTCGAACAGGGCCTCCAAGTAATTCATAAACTGGCTGGTTCATAGCTTTACCCCGTATATCCCAGAGGGCGATGTCTATGCCGCTAATTGCATTAGTTGCAGCGCCACGAGACCCCATATAAGTGAACCTTCGAAAAATTTTGTGCCACAGTTTTTCAATATGAAAAGGATTTTCACCTTCTAGAAGTGGGTTCATTTGCTGAAGGACAGCACAAACAGCTCTATTAGCGACCGGATGTGTTGTTGTCACCTCGCCCCAACCAGTTAAACCTTGATCCGTATCTATTTGAACAAATATATATTCCCCTTGCCGACCAAAATCATAAGCCGCTTTAGCAAGTAGTAACCAAGGTGTAACTTTTGTAATTTTCATGGTGAATTTGATCTCTAAGTATTGTGATTCTTTTATTGCCTGAACCAAGTTTCACTGTGAAATCTTTTGGTGACAAGGTATTACAGCTTGTTTCTAAAGTTACAAATAATTTGAAATAGATATCATCCACACAGATTCGTTCATTTATCAAAATAATATCGCCTTTACGCTAAAAGAAGACGAACGCGTGACAAACTATTAAGCTCATGAGAACCAACCTCTAACGTGTCGATAAAAAACATAGAATCACAAAACATCGTGATCATCGGAGCAGGATCAGCCGGCTTATCGACCAGTTTTTTTCTCACCAAACAAGGCATCGAGCATGTAGTTCTTGAGCGAGGAAATATAGCGAATACATGGAAGAAAGAACGTTGGGATGGCTTCTACCTTGTGAACCCGAATTGGGCTATCAGATTGCCCGGATTTCACTATGTCGGAACTGACCCTGATGGATATTTGTCAAAGAATGAAACAATCCACTACTTGCAAGACTATGCAGCACATTTTGGAGCTCCGGTTCGCACCAACACCAACGTTAATTCCTTAGAAAAAACAGATAACGGTTATCAGCTCCTGCTGGATGACGGCAACGCAATTAACGCCAACGGTGTAATAGTGGCTACGGGTGCGTTCGGAATTCCAAGAATACCGAGTTTCTCAACAAATATTTCAAAAAAAATACACCAGATACATTCCGCTACATATGTGAATCCTCAATCCTTACCAGACGGTGCAGTACTGGTCGTTGGCTCTGGACAGTCCGGTGCGCAGATCGCCGAAGAATTGCATCAAGCTGAACGCAGGGTTTTTCTTGCAGTAAGTAGCGCCGGCCGTCGACCTCGTAGATATCGTGGTAGAGACTCTTCTTGGTGGAACTACGCAATGGGTAGTTTCGACAAGACAGTCGACGATGTGGAATCAATAGTAAAATTTCGATTTGGGCCATCCGCCCATACCAGCGGGGCTCAAGGAGGGCACGATATCTATCTCCGACAATTAGCAAATGAAGGAGTTGTTTTACTTGGACCTGTGACAGATGCCCATCATAACGTGATCACCCCTGCAACAAATTTAGAAGAAATTCTCAAAGAAGTAGAAGCACATACGAAGCGTTGGAAGGCAAACGTGGACCGATACATCGAAAAGAACGGAATTCAATCACCTTTAGATACAAGTGAGGTGGACGATGAAACCACAAACTGGCCAGAATACGATCCTCCCAATGAAATAGACCTGTCCGATGCCGGTATCAGGACCATAATTTGGGCTACAGGATTTGAATACAATTACGAATGGATAAAATTACCAGTCACTGATGACCGTAACTACCCAATCCAGCGTCGTGGTGTTACCAAATACATGGGACTTTATTTCATGGGATTACAGTGGATGCATGGATCAAAATCTGCGCAATTCATAGGAGTAGGAGAGGATGCAGAATACGTAGCAAATCACGTTGCGTCTAATTTTGGTTAGCCCAAAACTCATACGCCCCTTCGGTACAGAGTTATTAACCAAAATTAGACGCAAACAACTCGCCTTGATCCAATAAATTATCCCAACGCTAAATCAGTAAAGAAAGCAAATGAGCAGAATCTATTTGTAAAGATCTAAGCGATTTTACTGTGCGGATTGATCCGTCGAACGACCCTCAATGGAAATGTTCGGAATCCATTCCAACCAACTAGGAAGATACCAAGCATTTCGACCCAAAATCCGCATCACGCTCGGCACAAGAAGTGAACGGACGATTGTGGCATCAAGTAACACTGCGGCTCCCAAACCGAATCCCATCGACTGGAAAAACGCTATATCACCAAGGGCAAAACCTCCGAACACGGCGACCATGATAAGCGCGGCTCCGGTAATGATACTTGCGGTTCTCCTAAGACCGAATGCCACTGATTCCGACGCTTTTCCAGTCTCGTCAAAACGTTCTTTAATTCGGCTCAACATGAACACGTGGTAGTCCATAGAAAGACCAAACAAAATGCTAAACATAAAAAGTGGAAGCCAGAACTCGATTTGATCAACTTGTTCGAAGCCAAAAACATCAATCAAGAAGCCTTTTTGGAATACCAAAACAACAAGCCCGTATGCAGCACCAACTGATATGAGGTTCATAAGAATCGATGCGATCGAAATTGTCAA
>CEUY01201840.1_pt1 | contig 10261 bp, 11 predicted proteins | sample 361481 | NCBI WGS metagenome assembly CEUY01 (sample SAMEA2622737, study PRJEB7988) | marine metagenome | isolation source: saline water (ENVO:00002010), including
TCTTGAACAGTTACGCGTGCCATGAGGACTCCAAATAGTTAACTAAAATTTTGTATGACGAGAAATTATACAGGCTGACTATTCCCAGTGTCTAGAGTTATGTCGCTCGCTTAGCCAGGAAAGATCATAAAAAGATCTTAGGATCGTTTGACTACTCAGCCTGTAAAAGTAGGGGTTACTCTGCTAATAGAGCATCAAGCATGCCTTTATATTTAGCAGCTTGTTTGTCTTGCTTCAATCTTTCCGCTCGAATAATAGATTTAAAATCCGTTAGGGCATTATCGAAGTCGTCGTTGACGATGACATAATCGTACTCACTGTAGTGAGAGATTTCAGATTTAGCTTCAGCCATGCGTTTTGCGATGACTGCTTCGCTGTCTTGACCACGAGCATTTAAGCGGCGTTCAAGCTCACCGTTTGATGGCGGCAAGATGAACAGGCTTTTCGCTTGTGGCATTTGCTCACGGATCTGACGCGCGCCTTGCCAATCAATATCTAGGAATACATCGATACCTTTTTCTAGGTTCTCTTCAATCCAAATGCGAGAGGTACCATAGTAGTTACCGAACACTTCAGCATACTCAAGAAAAGCACCTTGCTCGATCAACTCTTCAAAGTACTCTTTTTGTACAAAATGGTAGTGCACGCCATCTTGCTCCCCAGGACGCATGCCACGAGTGGTATGTGATACAGACACTTTCATTGCGTATGTAGGGTTGGTTTCTAGCATTGCTGAAATCAAGCTCGATTTTCCCGCGCCACTTGGTGCAGATACGATATAAAGAGTGCCTTTGCCCATAGGTCCAATTCCACGTTTGGTTTGATGTCGCCGATGAGAAGTTATCGACATATTTTAAAGATAGCACTGACCATGTCGGTTCACCGAATTGGTGAAAAATAGGTCAGAAAAATGGAGGCGAAGAATAGCACAAATCACTATTTTAGAACAACTAGAACCCATCTTGTTGTAAGAACCGGATTTCTCGTTGAGGTGAACGTTGAATCACGAATAATACCCCTTTCAGGCAAACGTTTGCTTTTTGTGTGAATTTCAATAAAAAGGCATTGAGTTTTTACTCGGGATTCGTACAATTCGCGCAAACGATTAAATGCTGTATATATCTAGTGATTTGGACTAGACGTTTCTACCACTGAGCCTATCTTAGTGACTACAGTTTTTGTCTTGTCAGTGGATACCATACCCACATATACAGCATTTGATTCCGATAAAGTCTATTCATTTAATTAAGGTTTCACCGTGAGTCTCGACACTGCTGTTAAAGCCCAGAACACCCCAGGTATTCTTGAGTCCATCTTTAAAATTTCTGAGCGAAAAACCACTCTAGGTACAGAGCTATACGCTGGCTTTATTACCTTCCTTGCGATGAGCTACATCCTAGCGGTTAACCCTGCTATTTTGGGTGGCATCCCTGGTATGGATAAGGGGGCGGTATTTACAGCAACGGCTTTGGCTGCGGCAATCGCAACCTTCATCATGGGTGTATGGGGGAATTACCCAGTTATGCTGGCACCTGGCATGAGCATGAACGGTTTCTTCAAAGGCATGCTGCTAAGTGGCTCGGTGGCTTTGGTGTGGAATGAAGCGCTGTTTGGTATCTTCCTCTCTGGTGTGCTCTACCTGCTGCTTTCTCTGACCAATATTCGTAAGTCGCTGATTGAGTCGATTCCGGAAGACTTAAAAAATGCCATCACGGTATCGCTTGGTCTCTTCATCGCATTCTTAGGCCTGAAGAACGCGGGTATTATCGTTGACAACAAATTCGTACTGGTTGGCATGGGTAACATTGCCGACCCTCAAGTGATCATCGCTTACATCAGTATCTTTATTGCGCTAGGTTGTATGGTCCGTGACATCAAGCTAGCGACCTTTATTTCATTCGTTTCTGCAATCGTACTGACGGTTATCGCTGACCTGATGATGGGCACAAACAATGCGCCAGTACCAAATGAAATCGTGACAATGCCGCCTAGTATAGCGAGTACTTTTGGGGCGATTTTTGACTTCTCTGGCTTAACCGCAGAGAAGATGTTCGACCTACTGTTTATCGTTGTTATTTTCCTGATTGTCGACTTCTTTGACGGTATGAGCACCATCGTTGGTGTAGGCCGTGACGCAGGCATCATCGACAAAGACGGCAAAGTGCCAAATGCACGTTCTGCACTGGTGGCTGATGCAGGTGGTACCGTGATTGGTTCGGTCTTAGGTACGACGTCTATTACTGCATTCTCAGAGTCAGGTATTGCTTCTTCTCAAGGTGCGAAAACAGGTTTAGCGGCGGTTGTTGTTTCAGGTCTGTTTCTTGTTTCTCTATTCCTATACCCACTGTTCTCTATCTTTTCAGCGGCGATGGTTGCGCCTGCGATGGTGGTTGTTGGTATCTACATGATTGGCCGTTTAGGTCAGATTAACTGGGATAAGAAAGAGTCTCGTATTGCGGCGTTCTTTACCATCATGTTTACGGTTCTGAGTTTCTCTCCTGCCAACGGTATGGCGATGGGCTTTATCAGCTACGCCTTCACTATGGTGGTTGCTGGTAAAGGTAAAGAAGTTCACCTAGTCATTTATGGCTTAGGTGTGGTGTTCTTAGCGTACCTATTGCTGCTTTAGTGATAAAAACGGGCGAGTATTGAGGAATCGATACTCGCCCGCTTTCTTGTCCTTTTTCTCGTGGTAAACTGATTGCCTATTAGATTTCCTACGGATAGAGGTTATGCCTTCCAATCTTCCTAAGTCTTTCAGTAAACCCTTTCTTAAGACTTTCCACGCGCTCGAAGCCGTTCTTCTGGTGGCGATTACTCTTGCGACCTTGTTTGCGATGGTCGAAGAGTTTGTTCATGTCTTTACTGAAAAACGTGTTCTACTGACCGACATTCTTTTGATGTTCATTTATCTCGAAGTGCTGGCGATGGTGAAGCAGTTCGTGATGAACGGTAAGATCCCAGTTCGATACCCTATTTATATTGCGATGATGGCGATCGCTCGCTACATCACGCTCGGTATGAAAGAGCTGGATGCAGTATTGGTCGTTTGGCTATCCGTGGCAGCATTGATTTTGGCAATAGCGACTATGGTGATTCGAGTGGGACACCACTATTGGCCATATATCGATAACAATACTGCCGAAAAAGATGAGTAGGTTAGAGACAAAATAAAAAAGCCCCGCCAATTGTGCGGGGCTTTTGCTATCAGAAGAACTGATTATTCAATATTTTGGATCTGCTCACGCATTTGTTCGATTAGAACTTTAAGTTCAACACCAGATGCTGTGATGTCTGTGCTGATTGATTTAGACGCTAGTGTGTTCGACTCGCGGTTAAACTCTTGCATCATAAAGTCTAAACGGCGGCCACAAGCGCCACCTTTCTTCAGGATGTTGGTTGCTTCTTTTACGTGAGAGTCTAGGCGGTCTAGCTCTTCAGCCACGTCAGATTTTTGCGCGAGAAGGATCAGTTCTTGCTCTACACGTGATGAATCTAGCTCAATTTTCGCTTCTTCAAACTTCGAGAACAGGCGCTCACGTTGCCACTCTAAAATTTCAGGCATACGCGCACGCACTTTAACCACTTCGTCAGTGATCGCATCTAAACGCTGAACAATCAGCGCTTTCATGTTTTCACCTTCACGGCCACGCGCTTCAATAAACTCGCTTACGGCTTCATCGAATGCGCCCAGCAGGTCTTTGTTTACCGCGTCCATATCTTGTTCAGACGTTTCCATTACGCCAGGCCAGTTCATGACTTGGAATGGGTTTAAGCGGCTTTCTTCGCCCGTCATCTGCATCACTTGGTTAGCCGCATTGATCACTTGCTGTGCTAGATTTTCGTTGATGCTCAGTTCGCCTTTTGCCGCTGGGTTCGCTTCAAAACGCAACGCACATTCAACCTTGCCGCGAGCCAAGCGCTTACGGAAACGCTCACGAAGTACTGGCTCTAGGCCACGGAACTGCTCTGGCAGGCGGAAGTAGGTTTCAAGGTAGCGTTGGTTTACACTACGAATTTCCCATACGGCGCTGCCCCAATCGCCTTTCACTTCTTTACGTGCGTAGGCTGTCATACTGTAGATCATCGAATTTTCCTGTTTAATCATCTTTGAAAATAACGCGAGGCAATAGTAGCACAAATCCCAGACCGATAGCTTTGAAGAGCAAACTTCGCTATAATCCTGCTCCAACCAAAAACGTCTCCCCCTTCATATAAGGTAGATGCCCATGCGTCCAAACGATCGCAAGGCGGACCAAGTTCGCCCAATCAAAATTACTCGTAACTACACAGCTTATGCAGAAGGTTCTGTATTGGTTGAATTCGGCAATACAAAAGTACTTTGTAATGCGACCGTTGAAGAGAACGTTCCACGCTGGCTAAAAGGTCAGGGTAAAGGCTGGGTAACGGCTGAATACGGCATGCTTCCACGCTCTACACATTCGCGTATGCGTCGTGAAGCAGCAAGTGGTAAGCAAGGTGGTCGTACGATGGAAATCCAACGTCTGATTGCTCGTAGCCTACGTGCAGTGGTTGATCTGGAAGCAATGGGCGAAATCATGGTGACAGTAGACTGTGATGTAATCCAAGCGGATGGCGGTACGCGCACTGCGTCTATCTCTGGTGCGAGCGTTGCGATGGCAGATGCATTCCAACACTTAGTTGAGAAGGGCAAGCTAAAAGCGAACCCAATGAAAGGCCACGTAGCAGCTGTTTCTGTGGGCATTCTAGGTGAAGATATCCTTTGTGACCTTGAGTACACAGAAGATTCAGCAGCTGATACCGATATGAACGTAGTGATGACCGAAGATGGTCGCATGATCGAAGTTCAAGGCACAGCAGAGGGCGAACCGTTCACCCACGCTGAGCTGATGAAGTTGCTGGAGTCGGCGACCAAAGGTATTACCGAGATCGTAGCGGCGCAGAAGGCGGCGTTAGAAAATTGATTTTTAAAATAGCTTCCATTTGGAAGCTATTTTTTTATTTTCGTTATAGATAGCATTGCAGCGTTGTTAACTGCACTCTTTCCCCCTAATCACATAGGTTCCCTATGCTCATAGGGCTGAAAGCGCTTGTTGCCTAGCTGCCAAGCCATCTATTTAGAAAATGTTTCTTTATGTTATGAACCGTCTAGAAAACTAGACCTTTTATTTAGAGAGAAAGTAATGAAAGCATACCAGCGTGAATTTATTGAGTTTGCACTAGAGAAAGAAGTCCTAAAATTTGGCGAGTTTACTTTAAAGTCTGGCCGTAAGAGTCCGTACTTCTTTAACGCTGGTCTTTTCAATACGGGTCGTGACTTAGCGCGTTTAGGTCGCTTCTACGCAGCTGCGCTAGCGGATTCTGGCATTGAGTTCGACGTACTATTTGGCCCTGCGTACAAAGGTATTCCTATCGCGACGACAACAGCGGTTGCACTAGCGGATCACCATGATGTGGATACGCCTTACTGTTTCAATCGTAAAGAAGCGAAAGATCACGGTGAAGGTGGCAACCTAGTAGGTAGCGCACTTGAAGGTCGTATCATGCTGGTGGACGATGTAATCACTGCGGGTACGGCAATTCGTGAGTCGATGGAAATTATCCAAGCTAACGGTGCAGATCTGGCTGGTGTTTTGGTTGCAATTGACCGCCAAGAAAAAGGTAAAGGTGAGCTGTCTGCAATCCAAGAAGTTGAGCGTGACTTTGGTTGTGCAATCATCTCCATTGTTAGCCTGACTGATCTAGTAACTTTCCTAGAAGAGAAAGGTACTGACGCAGAGCACTTAGAAGCAGTTAAAGCGTACCGCGCTGAGTACGGCATTTAAGGTGCTGAATCACTGGTAAGACTAAAAAGGCATCCAGTTGGATGCCTTTTTTGATGTTATTTATAGCGTGAACCTTTGCCCATGGCTCTATCGACCATCGTTTTGTAGCGTTTATGCACCCACATCCACTGATCCAATCCGCGTAGGATCACCTTTTCAATAGCTCGGTTCATCACCCTTGCTGCACCTTCTGCGTCTTTACGCGGGAAATCTGCGCTGAATTCGTCGTCCACCTGTAGTGTGTAGATAGCCCCTTTACGGAAGCTAGAAGCAGTCACGACGGCGCACTTACTTGCATCAATTAGTACCCCAGTTCCTGCTGTTGTACATGCATCTTCAATTGCGAAAAATGGCACGAAAACAGCGTTTTTGCGCCCATAATCATGATCCGGAAGGTACCATAGTCGGCCGCCGCGGCGCAGGATCTTGAGCATACCTTTTACATCTTTTCGATCGACCATTTGGTTACCAAAACGAGTACGACCCCATGTTTGAATGAAGTCATACACTGGATTGTCATGGGGGCGATATACGCCATAACCCGGAGCAAAGGTTGCAAATGCACGAGCCGTGATTTCTAAGTTAAGCGCATGTGTACAGACAACCAGCACGCCTTTCTTTTGTTTATCGAGGTCAACAATCTGCTCAATATTCTTAAATTGAATTAAGCGCTTGAAGCGCCACTCTGGCCAAAACCAAGCAATACCTGTCTCAATTAGAGCGAGTCCAGTATTTTTTAAGTTCTCTTTGACGATTGCTTCGCGTTCAGCCTGTTCCATTTCAGGGAAAGCAAGCTCTAGATTTCGTCGAACAATGTGGGCTCGGCTCTTCAGCGCAATCGCAGTGAGTGAACCAATTCCTCGGCCTAATTTGAGTAAAACCGCATAGGGGAGCACGGTAACGATAAGACCAAGTAATCCAAAGCCTAGCCAAATTCCCCAATTCTTGGGATGAACCTTTTGAGTAAAGGTGAGTTTGTTATTTAGTGTGTTCATGGTTAAGCATCATAGAAATAAGTTTATGCCAAAGGGACTTGGTTTTACGACGGGCAAAAAAATGCGCAAAAGTCAGTAAGTAGAGTTTCCAATCGTTGTAACGACTCCCAACACCGTCAATGACCTGCGGTATGAGTTGAGTGCCTTTTTTTTGCATCAGTATATGGCCCGGGCTAACGTCACAAATGCTAATTGCATATTTTAGTAAGTAGCTTTCAATACGTTTAAGAACCTCTAACGCTTCGTCTCTCGATATCGAACCATCAGCTAACATCTCTTTTAAGGGTTTGCCGGGAGAACCATCTTCATTGATGACTCTATCAAATACTAACCCAGGTCCTAAACTCGTGTTAATCCAACCATGGCAGCGAGGGATATAGGTGAATGGTACTCCACGCTTTTCGAGCTGCCCAAAATAGTACGACTCCATTTCATTTTGTTGTCGCACCACTTTGGTGTGTTTCATGATCTCTTCCATCGGATGGTAAACTTTGATGCACAGGTTTGGGTTTTCGGGGTGTTCGAAGCATATCCTTTCATTCCCGGTACCAATTCTTGGGGTCTGTGATAAGTCTAAAATAGATGGCATGAAATTCCTCGATTATTGAATCTGCGCACTAAGCAGTGCCCAGTATTCTTCGAAATTTGCTGTAGGTTGATATTTAAAGTCTGAGCGAACAAAGCGATTCAAACTGCCTTCGACCTGGCCTAACAATTGCGCAGCTAGGATCTTTTCATCTACAGGGAAGGATTTACCTTCGCGTAATTTACGCTCACGCAAAATCTGGCGCAGTGACGTCTCGATACGCTCATAAAGTTGATTAATACGGTCGCGCAGGCGTTCGTTTTCAAACATCAGTGCGTGACTAGAAAGAATTCGACTTAAACCAGGGTTACGCTCAGAGAAGGCTAAAATCAGCTGGAGAACAAGGCGAATGCGAGTTAGCGTATCTTTTTCTTCATCCAATATGCGGTTGATACGTGACATTAAAGATTCTTCGATAAACTCGATTAACCCTTCGAACATGCGCGCTTTACTTGGAAAGTGGCGATATAGAGCCGCTTCAGAAACACCAACCTGTTTGGCGAGTTTGGCCGTGGTGATGCGAGAAGCGCCTTCATTGGACTCCAGCATCTCTGCTAGTGCTTGTAAAATTTCTTCTCGGCGGTTGGTTTTTCTTGTGCCTGCCATGAATACTTTCCTTTTTTACCCATTCTGAATAACGACTATAGGCTCGCCTAAACGAGCCCAAAGTCAAACAACCTATGCGTAGTGCTTTATTATATTGCTTTATAGCTTGTCAGCGATTGCTGTCATGATTTGACGAGCAATCAGCTGTTTGCTGGCAAGAGTAAGTGATTGCTCACCATCTTTCCAGTATACGGTGATCGCGTTATCGTTGCTATTGAAGCCTTGGCCTTCAACCGAGACATCGTTAGCACAAATCATATCTAGATTTTTCTTTGCGAGCTTTGTTCGTGCGTAATGGGCAACGTCTTGAGTCTCAGCGGCAAAGCCAACAGTAAAAGGTCTAGACGCATCGAGTGCCGCTACGGATGCGATAATATCAGGGTTTTTTACTATAGTGACCGTCATGCGATCGCTGTCATCGGTTTTCTTAATTTTTTGCTCTGCAATATTATCAGGTCGATAATCTGCAACCGCTGCACAACCAATAAAAATATCGTGCTTGGTCGCTTGAGCCATTGCGGCGGTATGCATACTGATTGCACTGTCTACATTAATGCGTTCAACGTTATGAGGGGTAGGTAAAGAAACAGGCCCCGCGATAAGAGTGACGCTAGCACCAAGTAATTGAGCGGCCTCCGCCAGTGCGAAGCCCATTTTGCCGGAGCTGTGGTTAGATATGTAGCGCACCGGGTCTATCGCTTCCCGAGTCGGCCCAGCGGTAATTACAACGGATTTACCTTCTAAAGGCTTATTTGAGAAAAACTGCTCACAATGCTCGACTAACTGCATCGGCTCTAACATGCGACCTGGGCCTACATCACCACACGCTTGTTCACCCGCCGCTGGTCCCCAAATCGCCATGCCACGACGTTGTAAGGTGGAGATGTTTTCTTGAGTTGCGATGTTTAAGTACATCTGTTGATTCATTGCTGGTGATACAGCAATAGGTGCGTCGGTTGCTAAAACCAGTGTTGTTAGCAGGTCATTACCCATGCCTGCAGACATACGAGCAATGAGATCCGCCGTTGCAGGTGCCAGCAAGACTAAGTCAGCCCACTTAGCTAGTTCAATGTGTCCCATTGAAGCCTCAGCGGCAGGGTCAAGTAAGCTGTCAGACACTGGACGGCCAGAAACGGCTTGCATGGTCAGCGGCGTAATAAACTCTTTGGCTGCATTGGTCATTACGACTTGTACTTGAGCGCCACGCTCTATAAGACGACGAGTGAGCTCTGCACATTTATAAGCCGCAATACCGCCGCTGATGCCCAGAAGGATCTTTTTACCCGCTAATGTTTGCATGAGGATCTCCCTAAATATTACTGCGCGTAAGATAACACGCCTCATGTTTGTGTGCCTAGATGGTCATTGATGCGCAGTGTGGCACCTGTCACCAATACTATAACTCGGCTAGTAGTGACCGTTGCAGAGAAGTTTATATTGCCTCGCAGTGGCGATTATTGATCAGGATCTGTTGGAGGTTTTACGGAAGTCTATGTGAGTGTCTGAATAGCAGAGTCCCAATATGCCGCCTTTTCCTTTTGAATCTATGCCGCGAGAAAAGTTGATGTCTCACGGCCCCCAAGCGTTAACTGACGCCGAATTACTGGCAATATTTCTTCGTACTGGAACGCAAGGCATGAATGTCCTTGAGTTGTCTGATTTCTTGATTAAGGACTTTGGATCGTTACGCAAGCTGTTTGGCGCTAGTCGGGACGAATTTTGTCAGCATAAAGGTTTGGGCACCGCCAAGTATGTGCAATTGCAAGCTGTCCTCGAGTTAACACAACGATATCTTGCGGAAACACTCCAACGCGGTGATGCATTAACCAGCCCAGAACAGACGAAACTTTACCTTTCAGGATTGCTGCGTGATAAACAAAGAGAAGAATTTTATGTTCTTTATTTAGACAACCAGCATCGAGTGATTATTGGAGAGTCATTATTTCAAGGCACAATAGATGCAGCTTCGGTTTATCCAAGAGAGGTGGTAAAGCGGTCTTTAGAGCACAATGCAGCGGCTTTAATTCTTGCGCATAATCACCCTTCAGGCATTGCAGAGCCTAGCCAGAGTGACCGCAGAATCACGCGTCGAATCAGTGATGCATTAGCGTTGGTCGATATACGTATACTCGACCATTTTGTGGTTGGAGATGGTGAGATTGTTTCCTTCGCAGAACGTGGTTGGATTTAAATCACATTTTTAGTTGTGAGTTCGCTGAATTCTGCTACAATCGCCCGACATTTTTTAGCACATAAATCAGCTCTGC
>CEUY01043385.1_pt1 | contig 10241 bp, 10 predicted proteins | sample 361481 | NCBI WGS metagenome assembly CEUY01 (sample SAMEA2622737, study PRJEB7988) | marine metagenome | isolation source: saline water (ENVO:00002010), including
CCGCAATTGGTCGACTGCTGGGTAAAATTGAAAACGAATAATGCCAATGATTGTGGGGCCCTTTGCAATTTCGATTTATGCCATCGCGCTCTATGCCGGCGTAGCCGTTGTCGTACTGATTGGCCTCACCCTGCTGCTGCGGAAGAAGAAGTAACACAGCGTGCAACAACATACATTCTGTTGCTTGACGGCAGCCAGACTCCCTTTCACAATAAAGTTTCCCAATTTAACAACCATCGACCTTTAACTTGAATTTGAGACCATGAGTGACAACCCCAGCGTAATCCTTTCCGGTTTTGCAGACGAAGCTGCCAATCAAAAGACTGTTGATCAACAGTTCTCAGCCTTTGCTGCTATTGGCCTGCAGTACTACACGATTCGTTTTATCGATGCGGGTAATGGCGTCAAGAATGTCATGCAGCTCAATAAGACCGAAGTGAAGCACATCAACAAGAAGATGGACGAATATGGACTCAAGGTATCTTCACTGGGCAGCCCGATCGGAAAAGTTAAGCTACTCGATGTGGATGACGGCACTCACAATCAATACATACCGTTCAAGAAATACTTAAAGAACGACGTTCAACGAGCCTGTGATCTCGCCAATGACTTTGGCACGAAGCTGATGCGGGGATTCGCTTTCTATCATCCTCGTGGTGAAGATCCTTACGCCTATGTTGATCAGGTGGTGGATCAACTTAGTGCAATTGCCGAGGTGTGTGACAAAAACGGAATCACCTTCGGATTGGAAGTTGAAGCCAATCTGGTTGGGCAATGCGGCCGGACGCTCGAATTACTTCATCGCAAAGTGAAGCATCCAGCTATGCTGACGATTTTCGATGCGGCGAATATTGTGACACAGGGATACTCTTCAGATGATATCTTCCTGCAGTACCACATGATGAAAAAGGGACTGGGTTGGATGCACATTAAAGACTATCGTCATCCGGAACCTGTCCAGCGTGTTGGCCATGTCGATGAAGAAGCACTTAAGTACTTCGTCCCTGCTGATATCGGTGACAGTGGGCACGAAGCAATCCTCCGTGACTTCCGAGACTATATTCCTGCCATGGAACGCCGCCTAAAGAAGCGTGGTGTGCCCGGAGTCTTCTTTGATCTCGAGCCACACGTTAAAGGTGGTGGGCAGTTCGGTGGCTTCAGTGGGCCTGACGGACTAGGGGTCGCTTTGCGAGGCCTTTGCAATGTCTTGGACTACGTGAATATCGATTATCATCTTCGCGACTTCAATGACGTGATCGAGGCTCGCGGATTCTAAACAGATTCGTTGGAAGGAAAGCGACCATTGGCCGATATCCAGACCGTTGGCGGATGCAGCAAGTGCGGAAGTGATTCCGTCACCTGCAAGTACAACTTCTTCGAACAGGCTGAATTGGAAATTCATTCCTGGGAGCATAAGTGCCTGGACTGTGGGCATCGTCTGACGACAGCGTATCGCAGTGACGATGAAGATATCAATTTCGCTGAAGAATCGGTTGATCAGTGTCCTTACTGTCAACGCGTTGGCAATAAATAAGGCCGGCTGCTTACTTTGGGTCGCCCTGTTTCCACTCGACAATGACATTGGTGGAGATACCACCACGAGGGCTGAATTTGGCTTTCAATTCGATCCAACGCGGATCTAAAACGGATACTAAATCGTTCACGATCGTATTCGTTACGTTCTCGTAAAAGATTCCGTCGTTGCGATAGCTCTGCAGATAAAACTTAAGGCTTTTAAGTTCGACGCATTTCTTGTCAGCGATATAGCGAAACTCCAATTCACCAAAATCCGGTTGGCCCGTCTTGGGGCACACCGAAGTGAATTCCGGGCAAATTGTTTCAATAACGTAATCTCGTTCAGGGAACTGATTATCGAAAACTTCCAGGATTTGCTGGCGTGTTTCAGGTGAGTGGGACAGTGTCATAAATGTTTTACTCCTATTCGCTATCTGTCCATTGTGTCATGATGGCACTATAGCTGTAAGGGGGTATTTGGCTCTTGAAAATCGCTGAAATCTATCGTTCCATTCAGGGTGAGGGTGCATTAACCGGCACAGAAAGTGTGTTTATCCGCGTTAGTGGATGCAACCTGCGCTGTTGGTTTTGTGATACTCCGTACGCCTCCTGGAAACCTGAGGGCGACGATCTCAGTGTGAACGAAATCATGGATCGAGTTTCCGTTTGGGACAGCCGGCATGTGGTGTTAACCGGTGGAGAGCCCATGTTATTTGCCGAGATGATTCCTCTTTGTAATCGCCTGCGAGCGGAAAACTATCACATTACCGTGGAAACAGCCGGTACGTTGCACCTACCAGTGCAATGCGACTTAATGTCCATTAGTCCTAAGACATCCAATAGTGCTCCGGATGCAATCGACCATCCACGCTGGAATAGACGACATGAACGCAGTCGATTTGTTCCTCACGTCATTCGTCAGTTACTGCACGATTTTAATTACCAGCTCAAGTTTGTAGTCGATACCGAGGACGATATCGATGAAGTCGAAGACTATATCAAACAGTTCCCGGAAATCGTTCGTGCTCAGGTCTATCTAATGCCCCAGGGACGAAATCAGGATGAGCTGGAGCGAACCGAGACCTGGCTTCTTCCACGCTGTCAGCAGCTCCAGCTGCAATACTGTCCACGTAAACAGATTGAGTGGTTTGGAGCCCTAAAAGGAAGCTAATCTAGAAAACTGAACTTAATTCCGCTTCACTTCAGGTCAGCTAATGAAAGCTGGCTGGAATTTTGCCAAAATGATATTTCCACTCCCATTCCCGCTCATTCAATTCGAGGTATAGCATCCTGATGTCCGATTCATCTGTTTCCAAACTGCAACTTAAAGGCGGGATGGTTGGTATGGGAATGATCTTTGACGAGACCTACCGACCGTTTTTTGAAAATGCGTACCAGCATGGTTTTTACGATTCCAAAACAGGTGTGATCCAATTGGAGATTGCTGCTGTTGCCAGCCGTACCGGTGGTCGGGCAGCCAAGTACAAAGAAGCAGCCGGGCAGGATATCAATGATTTCGCCAGCTATATCGAACCTGATAGTATTGGCCAGTTACTCGCTCATGACGTCGATTTCGTTTGTGTTGCCACACCGGATGACCGACACTTCGAAGCCACCATGGCAGCCATTCGTGCCGGCAAACATGTCATTGTGGAAAAGCCATCCGTCTTGTCGATGCAGGAACTGGATGAACTCGCTGCTGCCGCAAATGAGGAACACGTACTCTGTAAGGTCGTCTATCACAAACTATTCGACCCGGATCACAAAAAGCTGCGGACGCTGGTCCATGATGGCGTGCTCAATCACATCAACACCGGCTACTGTACTCTGCTCGAGCCTAAACAAATCTCGGGAGCTCAGTTTGCTGAATGGATTCAGGGTCGCAATCCCGGCACTTATGTGGCCGTCCACTATATCAAACTGATTGACTTCACCTTTGGTGGTCGCTTAAAAAGCGTCAGCTGCAGTGGCCAACGGGGAATCGTTGGAGAAGCCCAGGGCAATACATGGGATTCCACTCAATTACGTCTGGTTTACGAATATGAAAGTGGCCGTGAAGCCGCGTTCGATATCCATACCAGCTGGGTGACGCCTGATAACTTCCCCGGGTATGTCGAACAGGAAGTACAATTCCGGTTCGATAACGGAATCTGGAATGGGCACAGCCGCAAGCGAGGTGTCGAGTGCACGGTGGAAGAGAAGACCCCAATCTCACTAAAGAACTCGATGAACAACCACTACAATGGTACCTTTGTGGAGCCTGACGGAAGACGAACACAACGAGGCTACGGGATTGAAGTGCTGGAAGAATTCGCTCGTGAAGTCGCCTATGTTGAACATGGCCTAGACGACAAGACTCGTGAACAACGCATTACTGAACTTTCCGGCAGCTATTACAACGACATTTCGAGTGACCGTCAGACTGTTGCAGCCGTCCATGCCATGGAAGCTATTTTAGAGCAGCATGCCGCCGGAAATCCGGACTGTATCGTCCGGGTCAACGAGGATGCAGGTGGTCTGGTCCTTTACATTCCCGGACAGTCCGCAGGGATCGTCCTTTATGACGGTCAGGTCTAAACTGCTGCTCTCCTGTTTTTTATTTTTCATTACTCCTACACACTAGTATTAAACATGACAGACATTCAACCCATTCAGTTCACTGGCGAAGATCAATCCAATGCTGTTCGCACACAAATCCTGAATCAGGAACCTTTTGCGATTAGGACGTTCACTCCCAGCCAGTGCGTCATCAGTCACAGTGCCGGTAGTTATCACTTCACTCCGGAAGGTCGCAAGCTCGCAGACTTCACTTCGGGAGTCCTTGTAGCGAATCTTGGGCATAACCCTGTGAGCTGGTGGAATCGAGTGATTGACTATCTGGGTTTGGGTGCCATCAAAGATGGCGACCAGTACGCTAAATGCGTTCCGCTTACTGCCTACAATGCAATTACGGAAGTCGAAGCATTAGCCAATGATCGTTTAATTGCCAATCTGCAGGCAGCTCCCGGTGGGAGTCGCATTAATCAAGTTATGTGGTCAGCCAGCGGAAGCGAAGCCGTTCAAAAGGCATTGTGGGCCGCAATGAAACGAACTCCCGGAAAAGACATGATCATTGCCACTCGAGGTGGATTTCATGGCAAGAAAGGACTGGCCGGAGCCATCACTGGTAGTGAAGACGATAAAGAACGTGATGAACGAGTTCGGTTTATCAGTTTTCCAAAGGCCGAATGCGATGATGTCGAAACACGTAAACAACCTATCGATCTGACGAGCTATCAGCAGGAACTTGATGCCTTGTGGGAAGAATGCGGTGACCGGCTTTGCTGTGTCGTAACCGAGCCGTACCTAGGTGGAGGCGGTTCCTATCATCCTCAAAAGGAATACCTGCAGTTGCTACAAAGCTTCTGCCGTGAGCATGATTTGATTTTCATTCTTGATGAAATCCAATCCAATTTTGGACGTACCGGTCCGATGTATGCGTTTAGTCACTACGAAATCGAACCAGACATCGTCCTCTTAGGAAAAGGGCTCGGAAATGGAATCCCGGTCAGTGCTGCAGTAGGCCAACGGGATATCTTTGAGTCATTAGGTTACGGAGAAGCTTCCGATACCTGGAGCGCTAATCCACTGTCGAGTGCAGCCGTGCTGGCTACCTTAGATGAGTTTGAAGGTAGCGATGCTCTTGAAAAAGGACTCGTTTTGGCCGACCTGATTGAAACGGGGCTCGTACGCCTAAAAGAAACCGGCGCGATCAGTAAAGTCCGTGGTGAAGGCTGCGTTTGGGGAATCGAGTGTGCCGAACTGGATGGTCGTAGTGGTGCCGAAGTGGCGAATCAAATCATTGAGCGATGCTATGCCGGCGATAATGGTGCACCGGCAATTCACTTGTTAGGAGCTCTGGCAGGGAAAGTACTGCGAGTCAGTCCACCGTTAACCATGTGCCCGGAAGAATGTCAGGCCTATCTGGATCGGCTCTATGACGTTTGCAACGAAGTGGCAGCCGGTTAGCGGCTACTTTTCCGCAGTCGGCCGCTGGGTCAGTTTTACTTCCAGCCGCAAAGGTTTACGATTGCGTAGTAATAACAGCGAAACTTTACTACCTGCTGGTGTCAGGCTAACCAGGTTAGCCAGATGATCGTCGTCCTCGATTAACGTACCGTTGAAACTGAGAATCACATCATTGGGTGTAATCTCTGCTTTGGCTGCCGGTGATTTTTCCGTGACTCCCGTAATACGGACTCCGCGAGCATGACTAAGCCCCAGCTTGAGAGCTGTGGAATCGTTGAAATCGTGATCCATCCGGACGCCAAGATAGGCACCATGCACGGTCTCTTTATCCTGCAATTGACTCGCAACCACCATGGCCATATTGATTGGAATCGTAAAGCCAATTCCCTCATTTCCACCAGAGCTGCTTGCAATGGCTGTATTCACACCGATCACTTCCCCTCGCATGTTCACAAGCGGGCCCCCGCTGTTACCGGGATTGATCGCAGCATCGGTCTGAATGAAATCCTGAATGACAACTCCCTGCGTACCCAGCGCAAGATCTTTACGGCCTTTTGCAGAGATGATGCCATACGTGATGGAGTGCGTGAGTCCGAATGGACTACCAATCGCCACCACGAAATCGCCGATATCCATGCGGCCGCTATCGCCGATACGCGCCGGCACAAGCAAGTCTGCTTCCCGAACGGTAATGACAGCAATATCGCTGGCCGGGTCCGAAGTGATATCCAGCACACTCAGAGTTTGACCATCTTCTAAAGAGATTTTGACACCGTCGGGCACAGTTGGAAACACAACATGGCGATTCGTGAGAATATACTTTTGGTCTTTAATCTCGACTACAAAACCGGAACCTGCTTCTTCCAGAGTTCGGCGTGACCCGGTTTGCACTAGTTTACGGCTTTGAATGTGGACGACCGAGGGCTTTGCGACTCGAACCACTTTCTTGAGAATATTCCGGGCGTCAAATTGTTTGGCATCAACGGCGAGTTGTTCAAACAATTGTTGGCGGGCATCCAGAGAGACCGACACCGGCTGCTCTTGTGCGATTGCACGCTGCCCCAGCATCGCACAAGTCAATAAACAGATTACAAACTGTAATCGCTGCATATCCTACCAGTCACAACCACAATGGTTGTACTGCCCCCCAATTGATTTCTATCTGTCTCTAAGCTGTGTTCTCTAGCTGAAGATCTCGTCGTTCTCTTCTTCTCTGTTCCAGCCTTCGCCAAGTGTCTCCACTTTGGTTTGACAGGCAATACAGTGTGACGCATAAGGAAGCGCCTGAAGACGAGCCAGAGGGATGTTCTTTTCGCAAATTTCGCAATTACCGTAGGAACCATCTGCCATTTTGCTGATGGCCAATTCGATTTGCTTAAGTTCCCGGCTTTCCACTTCAGCCAATTGAGAATTCAATTCGTCCTGAGCGGAATCCAAAGCGAAATCCACCACGTCACCGGAGGCCTGATCTCTCAGAGCCTGTAATGCACTGAAATCCCCATCCAGTGCTTTACGTAACGCATCACGGCGGCTTACAAGGACACTTTTTAACTTCGCAATGGCATCTTTACGGGCCATCGTTGTTATCTCCCAATAAATAAATCAAAGCCCAAAAAGAGCCTGCTTATCGCGTACTAAGTGCTTCTCTGCACGCAATAATGACGTAGCTCTTCCGGCGTTATTGGAATAATCGACACAATCGGACCTTAGAAATCAGCCTTTTTAGGTATTTATCCCAAGGCAGACAGAGAACTGACTGTCACTTACGCATTCAGATATTTAAGCACAGCCTGGCGTGCAGCCGAGACATCCACCAAGCGAGCAACTTCAACATTGTGGGGAACATTTTTTCCCCGCCGCTTTTCGAAAACTGTCATACCTCGAGTCAATTCACCTTTAACCTCGACGTCAACGGCCATCGGCTCCAATTCGAACAACTCAGGTTCCAATAATTGCAACAGTGCAATCGCATCATGAATCTGTACTGTTTCCAAACCCAGTTGCTGATGATACGAACGAAAGAGATACGGTACGACCTGTCGCAGGAAGGCACCAATCGGTTTGGACTCGTCCGGGATTTGCTCAATGAAGCTCAGCGAAAACTGGACCTGAGAAGTAATATCCAGAGGAATCAGCACTTTCTTTACCGGAGCATGCAGAACTTCGCGAGCGCTTTCCGGATCACTGTGAATATTAAATTCAGCCGTTTGCGTGATATTACCGATTCCACTGAAACTTCCACCCATCATGACAATTTGACTAACGTTCTCTATGAACTGCGGATCACGTTGGATCGCTCGGGCAACATTCGTTAACGGCCCCAGACAGACGATATCAATTTCTCCCGGAGCTGCCCTGACTTCATCACATATGATTTTTTCAGATAGGTGCCTGTGATGATGATCTGCCGTCACAAATCCGGCCTCCCCCAGGCCATCGCCTCCATGAATGAAACAGGCATCACGGTAATCAGCATTGTCATTTGCCGTAGCGGCACCGAGTCGTGGTAAGCGGGGAGGATCCAATTGTTCGATCACTGTTTGAACATTAATGGTTGCCATTTCAGCGGGGACATTTCCTTCGACCGCCGTGATGGCTACCACATCAAATGCTTTGTTGAACAGTGCCATCGACAGCGCAACGCTATCATCGATACCGGGATCACAGTCTAGAATGATTCGACGTGGCATTTGTGTTGGTTCCGATGGCTGACCAATTCGTTCTATTATGGTTATCGGTATTTCACCTACCGAAGTCAAACTTACTGTCCCAGGAGGATGCTAACCTGCCTGTCATCACCACGCTACAATAGAATGATGCATCTCATTTTCCATTAACGACACATGAAAACTCAAACATGTTAAACGAACCAATTGCAAAAGTAGAATCCGGCGAAGACCTGACTCAGGAAGAAATGGCAGCCGCTATCGACCTCGTCATGCAGGGGCAATGCGAAGAAGAACAGATACGCTCGCTTCTGCTGGCACTGGTTGCCAAAGGAGAGACTGTGCCGGAAATTGCGGGAGCTGCCAGTGCTATGCGAGCTCACATGACGCCGTTGGAATCCACTCGACAGGATCTGGTGGACACCTGTGGTACTGGTGGAGACGGTTCCGGCACGTTTAATATTTCCACAGCAGCTGCGATCGTAGCCGCCGGTGCCGGAATTGCCGTGGCCAAACACGGAAATCGAAAGATCACTAGCAAAACGGGCTCGGCGGATGTATTGGTCGAGCTGGGCGTAAATATTGAGGCTCCGGTCGATGTCATGCAATCCGCCTTAAATGAGGTCGGTATCTGCTTCTGCTTTGCTCCGCTATTTCATCCGGCGATGCGACATGTCGGCCCTGTACGACGAAGTATCGATGTGCCAACCATTTTCAATCTCCTGGGCCCACTCTGTAATCCTGCTCGAGCTCCGTATCAGGTTTTGGGTGTGGGTAAACCGGCTCTTCGGCCGCGCCTTGCTGAAGCACTATCACTATTAGATATCAAACGTGCTTATGTCGTTTGTGGTAGCGACGGTCTGGATGAAATCACACTCGCCGGAAATACCGATGTAACCGAAGTCTCTCCCGGAGTCACCAGTGATACTCAATGGCAACCGTCGATGTTCGGATTGGCTCCAACCGAATTGACCGGAATGGATGCGGATAATCCTGCAGAGAGTGCCGACCGGATCAAAGCAATTCTTAATGGAGCAACCGGTCCGGGGCGGGATATCGTTGTCATTAATGCCGCAGCGGCTGTATCACTAGCCAAGCCTGAATGGTCGCTGACTGAATGTACTTCAGCCGTTCAGCAGTCGATTGACAGTGGTGCTGCAAACGACGTACTCCGAAAATTTGGCGAAGTTACGAATTAAGGCTCCTTCGGTACCGACCTATAAGTTATGACCAAACGCCGTTTATTCTGGATCATCTTTCTGATTTCCTGCCTGCACGCACTGGTGCACGTATTTGAATTAGCATTACCTGCTGTACAAGACGACTTAAAGACGCACTATGACACAAGTGATACCGTCATAGGGTCACTCAGTAGTGCCTTTCGATGGCCCTGGGGGTTAGGCGCGTTACTGGTTGGTTTTTTAGTGGATCGATACGGAGCGCCTCCTATGCTCGTTATCTATCTAGCCGGATGTGCCCTGCTCTGCTTTCTGATCTCGTCCGTCCCAGCACTCAATAATCTCTTTGGCATGTTCTTTGTGTTAGGACTGTTTGCGAGTATCTATCATCCGGCGGGACTCGCGTTAATTTCGCTCAAGACCACTCCTGAACAGCGACCGATGGCATTGGGAATCCACGGCGTTTTCGGGTCACTAGGCATCGCGCTCGCTCCGTTAATATTTGCCGTGCTTCAAACGAAAGGGATGCAATGGCAGGATTTCTTTTGGGTCCTGGGGATCATTGGGGCAGTGGGTGCGATCATTATCTTTATCTTTCGTAATCATTTGTCCATCTCTAAGTCACGTCCGGTCGAAACGAACGATTCTGCTAAGCAGACATCTTCGTCTGTGGAAGAACCAGACCGGGATTGGAGATCCTTCGCGACGTTGATCACGCTCACCGCCATTCACGGAATGGTTTACTCCGGCGTGATCACGTTTTTCAAGGACGAGTCATTTCTCGATCAGCCAATCATCTCCAGGTTTTTTGCCGGATTGGATACCACCCTGGATAGTAAATCTCAGCGTTCATTCCTAATGGCCGGGATTATGC
>CEUY01100763.1_pt1 | contig 10241 bp, 8 predicted proteins | sample 361481 | NCBI WGS metagenome assembly CEUY01 (sample SAMEA2622737, study PRJEB7988) | marine metagenome | isolation source: saline water (ENVO:00002010), including
GGGGGAGTGGTGAAATGGCAGACACGCATGCCTTAGGAGCATGTGCCCAAAAGGCGTGGAGGTTCGAATCCTCTCTCCCCCACCATTCAAAAATATGAAAAAACAATTAATCAGGAATTTTTCAATAATTGCTCATATAGATCATGGTAAATCTACTTTGGCTGATAGATTGATAGATATTACCTTAGGTTCTTCTGTCAGAGGTGACTCTGACCAACTACTAGATACTATGGATTTAGAGAAAGAAAGGGGAATAACTATAAAAGCTCAAGCTATAAGATTGAATTATAAATCAAAAGAAAATATAGATTATCAGTTGAATTTGATTGATACGCCTGGGCATGTTGACTTTAGTTATGAGGTATCAAGAGCTTTAGCTGCTTGCGAGGGAGCTTTATTACTTGTAGATGGTACTCAAGGTATTCAAGCACAAACTCTTGCAAATATTTATCTTGCTTTAGATCAGGGAGTACATATTATTCCTGTAATAAATAAAATAGATTCTAAATTAGCAAACCCTCAAGCAGTTTCTTCAGAAATCCAAAACACTTTTGGTTTCAAAGAAGAAGAAATATTATTTGTTTCTGCAAAAACTGGTGAAGGAGTAGAAGAATTACTGGAAGTAATAGTAAATGATATACCTTCTCCAAAAGGCGAAAGTAATGATTCTCTACAAGCCTTAATATTTGACTCGAAATATGATTCCTTTAAAGGTGTGTTAGCTTACGTTCGAGTAGTAAATGGAGAAATAAGAGTAGGATCAAAATTAAATTTAATGGGAACTAGTAAAGATTGTGATGTTTTAGAGACAGGAATTTTTACTCCACATTTAATTAAAAAAGATATTCTATCTACTGGTGAAGTGGGATACATAGCTACAGGACTAAAAAATGTAAGGGATTGTAGAGTAGGGGATACTTTAACTTCTTCTCAAAATCCTGCAATGAATAGTCTCTCTGGATATGAGACGCTTAAATCAATGGTTTTTAGTGGATTATATCCAGTGGATGGAGAACAGTATCCAAATTTAAGAGATGCCTTAGGAAAATTACAATTGAATGATGCATCTTTAATATTCGAACCCGAGACTTCAGGAGCTTTAGGATTTGGATTTAGATGTGGTTTTCTTGGATTATTACATATGGATATAGTTCAAGAAAGATTAGAAAGAGAATATAACATTGAATTAATAGGAACAGCTCCTACAGTTAAATACAATGTTGAATTAACTGATAAATCTTCAATTGAAGTAGATAATCCATCAAAATGGCCAGAAAATCAAAAAATCAATCAAGTTTTTGAACCTTGGATCAAACTTTCAATTATTTCTCCTTCTGAATATATAGGCCCAATAACTGAATTAGTTACATCTAATCGAGGAGAATTTATCAACACTGAATGGATTCAATCAAATACATTAGGAAGCCAGTTATCTGGATCCAGAGTATTAATGGAATTCGATATTCCTCTATCAGAAATTCTAGTGGATTTTCATGGAAAACTAAAATCTTGTTCTAAAGGATATGCATCTATGGATTATACTCAAATTGCTCCTAGACCCTCAGATTTAGTAAAACTTCAAATTCTTATAAATGAGCAAAAAGTTGATTCTTTATCCGTGATAACCCATAGGACAAAATCTGTTTATATGGCAAGAGATTTAGTAAAACAATTAAAAGAATTAATACCTAGGCAAATGTTTGATATTCCCCTACAAGGTGGGATAGGGGGGAAAATTATTGCAAGAGAAACCATCAAAGCGCTAAGGAAGAACGTAACTGCTAAATGTTATGGTGGTGATATTACTAGAAAAAGAAAATTATTAGCTAAACAATCTGAAGGTAAGAAAAGAATGAAAAAAGTTGGAAGAGTAGAAGTTCCTCAAGAAGCATTTATGTCTATACTAAAAAGCGAAAAACAAGATTGATATGATTAAAGTTGGAGCCCCATTATATGGGCAACATTTTTTAAAAGATCAAGATGTGAAAAATAAGATTTTAGAAGAATCTAAAATTAAACCTGATGATACTATTCTTGAAGTAGGACCAGGCCATCAAGCTTTAACAAAAGATATTATTGAAAATTGTTCTAAATTTTTTGCATTAGAAATTGATAAAGAAATATCAATAAAATTACAGAAATTATATTCATTTAATTCTTCAGTAAAAATTTTAAATAAGGATGCAAGATATTTTGACCCTTCATCATTAGATTTAGAAGATTTAAAGTATAAATTAATTGGTAATTTGCCTTATTATTCAGCTAATTTTATTGTTAGAAATTTCTTAGAATCCTCTGTTAGGCCTAAAGAATTAATAATTATGGTACAAAAAGAAGTTGCAGAATCTATGAGTGCAGAAGTAGGAAAAATGAAGTTGCTCTCAGTTGCTACTCAGTTTTATGGTGATGTGTTTAAGTTATTTGATGTGTTCCCTGAAAGCTTTTCTCCACCCCCAAAAGTTATTTCTTCAGTAGTAAAAATTAAAGTGAGAAAAGATATTCTTTATGATGTAGATTCAACAAACAATTTTTTTAAATTTGTTAAATCTGGATTTAATTCACCAAGAAAAAAGATTTCCAATTCTCTTTCTTTTGGTTTATCTGTTCCTAAAGAAAAGATAATTGAATTATTAAAAAATAGTAACGTGAATCCTGATTCTAGGCCTTCTTTATTAACTATAAACGATTGGGTTGATTTATATGAAAGAAATAAAAAAATATTCTAAGGATTCTTCTTGTTTTTTGAAATCTTATGCAAAGATTAATTTAACATTTGAGGTATTAAGAAAAACAGAAAATGATTTGCATGAAATAACAGGTATTTTCCAAACAATTAATTTACATGATGACATTGAATTTTCTAGCGCTTCTTCTATAAAAGTAAATTGTAGTGATAAGAAGATATCTCAAGAATCAAATTTGGTATTTAAGGCAATACTGAAATTGAAAAAAATATTCAATATTCAAAAAGAAGGAGTTCATGTCAATATTTCTAAAAATATTCCTGTATCTTCTGGTTTTGGAGGTGGATCAAGTAATGCTGCAATTACTTTAATGACTTTAAATAAATTATGGGATTTAAAATTAACTACAAGAGAATTGATTGAAATTGGAATTCAATTAGGATCTGATGTCCCATTTTTCATTATTGGTGGTACTGCTAAGATTTCTGGAGTAGGTGAAATTGTAGAAAAACTTCCTTCAATGAAAATCACACCAATAATGTTGTCATTTTTTAATTATGCAGGCTTTAATAAGACAAAAAATATGTATCAAGAATTAACAGAAAATCATTTTTCTAATGGAGAAAATACTGAAAATTTGTTGAAATGTTTAAAGAATCAAGATCCTGTTGATGACAATAATTTCTATAATGTATTTAATAATATTGCAGAAAAATCATTTCCTAATATCAGTGAAAGGTTCAAGGATCTTTCAAATATTACAGGATCAAAATCGATTCTTTGTGGAGCAGGCCCATCTATTTTTAGTGTAATAAAAAAACCTAATGATGTTTCAGGTATAAATCTTCCTTTTTTAAATACATCTACATGTGATAATTAATAAATATTTATATGATAATTAGTATAGTTTTTGGAATAATAATTTCTTCAGTAATGTCTTTAATTACAATAGGACATTTTTCTATAGCTATGATATCTGATAGAAGTTTTTTTCAAATATTGGTAAATAAAAAAATTAAATCTAATAAATTTGTTTTATTAGTATTATTTATTCATTTACTTCATTTAATTTGTGGTTTTGTTTTAAGTATTTTATTTCATTTAGTTTCTGGAAATCTGTTACAAATCTTGTTTACGGTATTTCTATTTTCGTTAGGAATAATTACTAGTTATTTATTCAGGTTTCTTTGGAAGCATATTATAATTCAGATGATTTTATTTATTATAGGTTATATTTGGATAATGCCTATTCTTCCTTTATTGATTTGAATTAAGAAACTTTTAAAGAAATTTTAATTACTTTGTCTTCATAATTAGCATACATATCAAAAGCTTTTTGAACATCTTCCCAATCAAGATTATGAGTTTTTAGAATTCCTGGATCTAAAATACCATCTTTTTTTAATTTTACGACTTCTTTAATTTCTACTAATGGTTTTTCAGTAGTTGCTAGATGAGTAGATTTAATATTTAAATTCTTTTTTATAAATTCATTATGATTAATCTTAGAATGTTTTTCCGAAATAATTCCAAAACAGATAATTAATCCTTGAATTTTTGCTATTGAAATACATTGATTTAATGCGCTCTTACTTCCTGATGCATCAACAACTATATCTGCTCCTTTTCCTTCAGTTAGGTCATTTATTCCTTCTATTAATGAATTTTCTAGCGGATTAATTGTATGTGTGGCTCCCAATTCTATAGATTTTTCTAATCTATAATTTAAAGGGTCTATTGTGATAATTTTCGATGGATTTTGTTTGGAAGCTATCATTGTATAACCAAGTCCTATTGCCCCTTGTCCCAAAATTACAATATTCTTACCTTTAGGATTTCCCCATTGTTTAGATGAATAATATACTGTTCCTATTGGCTGACACATTACCCATTCATCTAATTCTCCCCATTCTGGTAAAGGTATAATCCTATCTGAGGTTGAAACTATAAATTCTTTCATTCCATCATCATTCTTAGGAATTACTAATACTCTTGTTCCGTTAGGAATTTTAGGGTCTCCACTTTCTTCAATAATTCCTGTAACTTCATGACAAGGTGTTCCAGGTGAGAATGGATATTTATCTAATGATAAATCACTATCAAAATGAACTTTTATATCTGAACCACAAATAGATATTTCATTTACTTTTATTAAAGAAGATCCTTTAACTATAGGATCTTTGGGAATTTCTAAGAATTCTATTTTCCTTTTATTGTAAACTCTAGCTGCTTTCATATTTAATTTAAAATTATTAAAAGATTAGATTGTACTTTAATATTTTGACTTAATAAACAATGAAACCAAATAATAGAATATAATTAAATTTTATCTGGTTAAGATTTATTAGGAGCGATATTGTTTGAAAAATTATTGTCTAAAGCGAGCCCTACAGGGTCTTTTGTTGCTTTAGATTTGGAAACTAGTGGAATAGATAAAAATAAAGATAGAATTATAGAAATTGGTTGTATAAAGTTCACTCCTTTTACGGATAAAATTGAAAAATTATCATTTTTAATAAATCCTAGACTTGAAATATCTGATTTCATTAAAGAATTAACAGGAATTTCTCAAGAAGAATTAGATCAATCACCAATTCTTGAAGAAGTTTCAGATAAGATAAAAAATTTTTTGGTTGACAATAATGGTGTTCAACATGCTCTTATTGCACATAATGCACCTTTTGATATTGGTTTCTTACAAAAAAATGGGATAAAGGTTTCTGGACCAGTCTTTGATACATATGATCTTGCATTCACATTAATACCTGACTCAGGATATAGCCTTCAAGATTTAGCTTCTGATTTTAATATTGATTCAGGTTCTGCGCATAGAGCTTTATCTGATGCGGAAACTACTATGAATTTATTCTTAATACTTTCACAGAAGTTATATGAATTTTCTTATGAACAAATTATGAAGCTTTCTAGATTTGATTATGTTTTTGAAAAACCTTATCATTTTTCCCCTTCAGTTTTATCAAATTTATTCTCTAAAACTATTAGAAAAAGAAAAGTTTTTGTTAATGATGAAGAAAATCCTCTTAAAGATAATAATCAAAAATCTTTGAATTCTGAATTTGATTTGTCTGCGAATAATGTTTTTTCAGAAGATGGAATTTTATCAGAAGTCATAAATAATTATGAAAAAAGAATTAATCAAGAAGAAATGTTTAAACACGTTGAAAAATCAATTAAGGATCAAGAAAATTTAGTGATTGAAGCTTATCCTGGAACTGGAAAAACATTGTCTTATTTAATTTCTGCAGCAAAATATATTCTTGAATCAAAAAAATCAGGAAACTTGAACCCACGAGTTATTATTTCTACTAACTCTATAAGTTTACAAAATCAAATTATTAATAAAGATTGGCCAATTGTATGTTCATTGTTAGAAAAAATAGGGATTTCTGAAGATGAAATTAATATCAAAATTTTAAAAGGAAGGTCTAATTATCTTTGTAAATCTAAAGCTGAAGAATTTATCCCTAGAAATATTAATGAATTGAGAGTATTTGCAAAATCTGCTTTATGGTTATCACATGAAAATTCAGGTGACAGATCACATGTCAATTTCAAAGGATTAGAAAAGAGTTTTTATAGGATATCCGCAGAAGGTTCTAATAAATGTGTTTATAATTTTCCTGATTGCTTTTTAAGGCAAGCTCGAGAAAATGCTCAAGATTCAGACATTTTAATTGTTAACCATTCTCTAGCAATCACTGGAATGAATTCTGAAAAAGAATATATTCCTTCCCATGATGTTTTTATTATAGATGAAGGACATCACTTAGAAGATGTTGCAACTTCTATATTTGGATTTTATATTCATGAACTTGAGTTTCTTGGAATTTTTAAAGACTTAGTTGATGACAATAATTCTTTGAATCAATTAAACCTTTTATTTAATAAAAATAAAAATGATTATTCTTTAGCTTCTATTAATGTAAAAAACATCATAAATATCTTAGATGAAATCAAATCTGATTTAATCTCTGTGAGAGAATCTTTAATTAATTTGTTTGAATACTTTAGTGAAACTTTAGGAGTTTATTTAAAAGATAAATTTAATGATAGAACTTTAAGATTGAAAAACAATGAAGATTTAATTAACCCAGATTTATGGTTAAAAATAAACATAGATATTCGTGAATTATTAAAAAAATGGGCAACTAGTAGGTTATTGATTCAAGAAATTGAAGGTTTTTTCGAAGGTGCAAATGAATTAATAATTAGATTAGAAACATCTTTTGAATTAATAGAAGATTATTCTAAAAAAATTGATCTAGCATTAGTAGAAAGACCTGAAAGTGATGTTTTTTGGTTAGAAACTGATAGAAACTTTGAAAGAATCTCTATTAATGGTGCTCCTATTAGTGTTTCAGAAAAATTGACTAATATTCTTTTTAATGGTGAAGGATCTACTATTATTACAGGAGCTACATTAGGAGAAGGTGGTAGTTTTGAAAATTTCAAAAATTCTATTGGATTTTATGAAGGATTATCTGTTCCAAAAATGACTCCTAGTTTTGATTATTCTTCTTCAGCTTTATTTACAGTAGTTTCTGATATTACCTCTCCTAATAATAATGGATACATAGAGGATATTTCAAAAGCAATAATTAATATTTCACAAAATGTGAGAGACAGAATTTTAGTACTTTTTACATCTTATTCTGCTTTAAATTCTGTTAGAAAACAGATTCAAGAACCATTGAAAAAAAATAATATGAAAATTATATCTCAAGGAGTTAATGGTCCAGCAGAAAAAATTGTAAAATCCTTAGAGGCTTCAAAAGAGGTAGTAGTATTAGGTACAGGTCCAATGTGGGAAGGAGTTGATTTTCAAAAAGCACCATTAAAGGTAGTAATAATTCCTAAGCTTCCTTTTTCTGTTCCTACACATCCTATTTTTCAAGCAAGATCAGAACAATATATACAACCCTTTGTTGAATTTGCAGTACCTGATGCTGTAAAAAAATTTCAACAAGGATTTGGAAGATTAATAAGATCTAACAAAGATTTTGGTGCATTTGTTGTTTTAGATAATAGAATTATCTCTAAAAGATATGGTCAAAATTTTGTCGAATCCATACCTGGATATGATTGGATGGAAACCGGATCAAATAACTTGGGTCAAAAAATTCAATCTTGGATAGATCAAAAGTAGAAAATGACCAATAACCAAATATCTGGATATATAGATACTCCAATAGATTTGGAATCTTCTTTATGTGGTGGACAAAGTTTTACATGGATAATGAAAAATGAACTTTTTCGAGGAGTGATAAGAAATGTAATTATAGAATTTCAACAAAAAGAAAAAGGAATTATTTGGAATAGTTATAATAATGATAATTCGATTTATGTAAATCAAATAATTGTTGAATATCTGAATTTAAATTTTGATTTAAAAAAATTTTCTGAAAGAAATATTAAAGATAATGTTTTGCAAAATTCTTTGAAAAAATATTATGGACTTAGAATTTTGAATCAAGATCCTTGGGAATGTTTAGTAAGTTTTATATGTTCTGCTGCATCTAATTTAAATAAGATCACAAAAAATGTCCAAAGTATTATGAAAATAGGAGAAAAAATTGGACCAGAAAAAATTGATTATCTGTTTCCTTCTCCACAAAAAATATTAACATTTGGAGAAAAAAAATTAAGGAATTTAGGACTTGGTTTTCGAGCTCCGTATGTTATTGATGCGGCAATAAAAATTATTGAAGAAAAAATAAATTTGAAATCATTGGAATTTTCTTCTTACGAGGATTCTAAGAAAAATTTGATGATGATCAATGGAGTTGGAGAGAAAATTGCTGATTGTGTACTAGCATTTTCATTAAATTTCCCTAATGCATTTCCTGTAGATAGATGGGTAAGAAGAAGTTTGATAAATCAATATGGTCTTTCTGAAAAACTTAATAACTATGAATTAGGGGATTGGGCTAGAAAAAGATTTAAAGATGATGGTTCTTATGTACAGCAATATTTGTTTCACAGTATGAAAAATTAGTTTTGTAACATTGATTTTATAAATTTGACCTCTTCTTTTTTTGTAGATATTACACCTAAAAACCTTTGTTTTTTAATATCTTCTAGAAAATCTCCTACATTTTTTCCTGGTGATACACCAAATGATATTAAATCATCACCAGTTAGAATTGGATTAATTTTTGGAATATTTTCTATAATTTGAAACAATATTTTTTTATCTTCAACACTATCATTAATGGCATATTCTAACTCAAGAATTATTTTTGGTATTTTTAGAATTATTGATATAGGAGGATTCTTATAATATTTTTTGTTTTTCCAGTTTTTCAATAAATTAGTTAAATGATATTTTGATAATAATTGGGTATTTACATTTTTTGATAAGCCTAATCGAGATGTAATATTTTCTAATGATTCCTTGCTAACATTTTTCGTTAATATATTAAACCAAAATTCAAGAGGATCTTGAAATTTTACTAAATTATAAATTTGTTTAACTTTTTCTTTTTTGTAGTTTAATGAAAGATGTGGAGAAATAATGGATAAAATGTTTTTATCATTTAGTTCTTTAAAAATTTCATAAGGATTTTTTTCGAAAGAAATTTTTTTAAATTCATTAATTATTCTTGATCCACTTAATTCATTTATTTTTTCTGCAGATTTATTTAATAAATTTTCAGTGGTTTCATCTATTGAAAAATTTAATCTTTTTGAAAATCTTATTGCTCGAAAAATTCTTGTTGGATCATCAAGGAAACTTTCATTATGAATGATTCTAATTTTTTTTTCCTTCAAATCTTTTAATCCATTTTGTTGATCATATATTTTTCCGAATGAATCTACACTTAGATCAACACAAATACTATTTACTGTAAAATCTCTTCTTTTAATGTCATTTTTTATATTAGATTTTGAAACAGAAGGTAAAGAACCTTTAGGATAATAACTTTCATCTCTTGCTCTAGCTATATCAAATTTAATATCTTCTATTGTGGTAGTCATAGTCATAAATTTTGAAGTTTTATGTATTTTTACATTCAATTCTTTTTCTAATTGATTAATGAATTTGTCTAAGTCTCCATCAATAACAAGATCTAATTCTTTTGGGGAATTTCCTATTAATATATCTCTAACAGCTCCACCTACTAGATATAAAGTCATATTAAGTTTTTGTGCAACTGATCCACTTTTGAGAAGGACATTTACTTGATATTTTGGAAGATATTTAATTAATAAATTGGTTATATTCATAGTGTGAGAATCATTTAATGATGTTCAAGTAATTAAAATTGAATTAAACTCAAATACAATAGGTTTGTTTTTAGAAAATGAAAAAATATTAATCATGTAATTATTATATGGATTTTGATTTTTTACGTAAAAGAGTTGAAAATTTTCAAAAAGATCTTGGATTTGAATTTGAAAATGTAAATTTATTAATCACAGCATTATCTCATCCTTCTGCTATAAAAATATTAGGTCGTGATTATAATGAATCCAACCAAAGATTAGAATTTCTAGGAGATGCAGTTGTAGGTTTAGTCATTGGGGAATTTTTTT
>CEUY01488178.1_pt1 | contig 10239 bp, 7 predicted proteins | sample 361481 | NCBI WGS metagenome assembly CEUY01 (sample SAMEA2622737, study PRJEB7988) | marine metagenome | isolation source: saline water (ENVO:00002010), including
GTTGATTCAACAAATTTTACCGTTATTTCATATGGTAACATTGAAATCATTTTCCCCAAAAGTTCATTAACTGTTGTTCTAATACCTGTACCAATATTAATAACTCTATATTTATCATCATCAAAAGCTTCTGCTTTTATAAATGCATCAACAACATCATCAATGAAAACATAATCCCTAAAGCGATTTTTATCACCTTTTATGATTATTCTCTTACTTGAAAAAGCCTGTTCTAGAAATATACTTACCATCCCCTGATTTAAATTTTCCATATTTTGACCAGGTCCATAGGTATTAAACAATCTAAGAGCAGTATTTGTCATACCAAAATCAACAAAAAGCTTCATATAATTTTCACTAGCAATTTTCCCAATCGCATAAAATGAAAGGGGATTATTTTTTGCGGATTCTTTTACAGGGGAATCTGGCTGATCACCATAAACTGACATAGTACTTGCATAAATAAACTTTTTGCAATGATACTCCTTTGCATATTTAAGTAATAATAAAGTCGATAAAGTATTAGCATTAAGATCATAAATAGGGTTTTCAAAAGAAATCTCTCCCGAACTCTGTCCTGCAATATGGAAAATGGCATCAAATTGAGCATTTTCAAGTTTGGCAATCACTTTTTTATCCGAACAATCCCCTTCTATAAAGGTCGCTCTTTCAGAAATATTTTTCCTAAATCCTGTACTAAGATTATCAATTATAATAACACTATGGCCTAAATCAACTAACTTTCTAGCTAAAGCGCTACCAATAAAACCTGCTCCACCAGTTACTAAATAAGATTTATGAATGATTTAATTAATTCCTTATTATTCCTTTATAATCCCTAAATATTTTTCACCCATCTTTTCATCTAATTCCCAATTAGTATAATAACTTCCATCACGGAGAGTACAATCAATGATATTAATTAAAGCCTTTTTCAAAATACATAGTATTCTATTTAATATAAGTTATTTTATAAAAAATAAGCTAATATTGAAATTTCAATAACCACTTATTGGGTAATTTCATTTTATTCATGTATAACATACCACTCACTAATAGATATAATACTTCAATGTCTATTAATCATTTAAAACCTTAGAAAATTCATCACGCCAATGGACCAGCCATTTATCATCAAATAAAGCATATTTTTTCACAAATTCTTTTCTGGCTTCCTGAATTTCGCTATTTGCCCACCATAAGCTAGGATTCCGATAAGTTTCTAATACCTTTTCTGCGGCGGATTCTGGTGATGTATGTAATACCCCCATATTCTTTAGTAAATCAATATGTGGTTTTACAGCTTTTCTAAACGCTATTATATCTTGGTCATAAAAACATATTGTTGGGAGATTTGCTGCTAAGGTTTCTAACCAGCTAGTTCCTAAGTAATTACAAATATACAATGAATAATCGCCATAATTAAGACTCTTCTCAGGTATAATAGCGTCCTCTTTTTCAAAACGGCTTCGCACATCCCAATTATAATCTGAATGGTAATATGATATTTCTAAGTTTAGATGTTTTGTTATTTTTACAAAGTTAATTGTATTGTTAATAAGTGTCAACGTATTTTGACCTATATGATAATAATTTAACTTGTATAAATATTTTGGATAATTGACACATGTTAATAAAAGTTTTTTGGATTTTTTTCTATTATATTTACGAATTCTAGGCGGGGAAGGTAATGGATGAGTTTTACGATCTTCAATCCATCCCCAAGTATAAAATATATCACTGATTGATCTATCATATTTTTCACCTTGGCATGAAAGATCAATACCATATCCTCCTCCATGTTGATGACATAATAGCTTAGTTTTATTATCCCAGTTTGCAATCATAAATTTAAATGGTATATCAAAATGTGTTGAATTAGCCGTATATGTGATTCGAAAACAATATTTATCCGCACATTTTTTTAATGCTTTAAAACCTTCTAGAAATACTATAGGCATATATATTCTTAACAATATTTTACAAACTTCACTAAAGGATGTAATTTTATTTTTTAATAATGAAAGTCTCCATATTTTATCTACATTTACTGACACTGGCTTATTTAATAAAATATTAAGGTCCTGCGCTAAGCCTCTTAGCATCCAAGACTTATAATTATAATCAAACCAACCTGATATACCCCGCCTTTGATTTAAATGATACTGGTTATGAATTTGAATTAAACTATCATTAAACTGACTAATTTCAAAATTTTGTAGACAACCTATCTTTTCTGGAAAAAATACATGTTTTAATTGACTATTATCTTTAATATACATCAAATGATTATTTATAGTACTATTGAAGCCATCTGAAATGCAATTATTACCAAAATCAATTATATCTGAAGATAAATATGTTATTAGCTCATCTGAGTTGGCCAGATATTTCCCAGGATAAAACCAACGGTCGTAAAGAATCTCGATAAAGTTAAATACCCAATTACCTAAAAGTTTTTCATATTGTTGTCTATCCCATGAAATTTTATGATACTTATTTAATGAATGGTTTAATTCCGGAAAAATATTATTATATATTTTTGCACAATAAATTTTAGCTTCACTAATTTGATTTATATCCCAAGGGATGTTTGAAATTTTATTCAAATTAAAAATACAATAAGATATATACTATATTGGCAATATCTCATCTCAATAATGAAATCCTTCACTCTATATATAATTAATTGCTAAAAAAATTATATCTCCAAATTGCAGTGAATCTGATAATATCATTATTTTGTTGACCCGTTTTATGGATTAAATCAGAATTAAAAATAATTGAATTCCCAGATGGTGTTTCTTTTTTTATCTTTTTATAAAATTTTATCTTTTCATCTAATTCAATGTAATAAGTCCCACGTCTATCTAGATTCACTTTTTTTCTAATGGTAAAATTATTTTTTTTATGCTGTATAGGACCTAATAAATGACTTCCTTCGATCATTTCTAAAGTCCCAGAATAACCTGTATTTGTTGTATTAAATGGTGTCCAAATAACAATTGAAAGCTTATTATTTAATCCTCTATCAAAATAGTGAGAATCCTGATGCCATCCAAGGTGCTCTTTATTTATTTCTGGAAGCATAATTAAAAATTGAAAGTTGTTAGCTTTAATTGAAATATTATTATTATTGGCGTAGGATACATGATGCTCTAGATTATCTTCAATATCCTTATTATTAAAAATATCCATTATCTCTTTTGATGAATTAATATGATCATAACATTTACCAGCATATATAGTATTATGTTTATATAAATCAATAATATATTTATCTAATTCTATTATTTTTCCCGAATATCCATAAATTTTTGCAATTACTTTTAATGCATCATCAATGATTTGATTTGAGAAAATACTATCTTCAAACCAACCTTTTTTTTTAAATAAAATAGTATTTTCTATTTTGGATTTTCTCCTAATTCTTTATCCACGGTTTTACATCCAATAATATAGTTGCTAGGAACACCATTATATCCTTTAAATAAAATTTCGAAATTCTTTACATGATTTTCAATAAAGTTAAAATCCCCTTTACTTAGTTTATCAAAAAGAATATCCAATTCTGATGCTATAGTATCTATTCGTCTAGTATTTACAGAGTGGCGTTTCTTAAAAAGGGCTTTTACACTATTAAAATAGTTATCGAAACATATTTTTAGAGCTTTAATATCTATATCTTGCCCATAAACAAAATCATTTAATCCACTATTTTGCATTAAATCTTCTAAAAATTGATTAGCACTTTCACAATTACTATAAAATGATGAAATAGTTTCCTCATCTTCATGACATGCAATTAAAAAATATAAATTTGCTATAGCAGATATATGAGGGAAATTTTCAATTATCTCTGGTCCACCAATCTTATGCACTCCATTAATCAAATTCTCAATACTTATAGAAGGATAGGATGAATAATATTTTATCTGGTTTGATTTAAACCATTTAAATATATCTACTACACTTATTCCCTTATGCTTAGGATTAGTATAAAAATCATGCACCACTTGCTCTATAGAGCGCCCACCAAAATGCGCTGCTCTTGATAATGTTTCTGAGAACAATTTCGGAGCATAATTCTTAATTTTTTCATAGTTACCTCCTGTAAATTGATCTAAAATCATACGATGTAAACTTCTTTGGAGCAGTGATGAATCAAAAGCTAATTGTAGAATAACAAATCCATCCTTTTTAAGATTTTTAGTAAGAATCTTAAAACATTTCTCCGGATCCTCAGTATGATGAAATACACCCTCTGAAATAACAATATCATATAATCCTTTTGGCTTAAAATCAAAAATTGAAGATTGATGAATATCTTCAATTGAATTTTCAAGATTAAATTTATTGAAATAGTCTTTTGTCTTATCCACTGAAACAGAATTAATCTCAACTAAAGTTATTTTAGATCCCCATTTGGCATAACAAATATCCTGTTCACCTGTACCTGACCCCAAATCAAGTACTCTACTTTTTTCAAACAATTTTATAGGAAAATTCAATTTAAATTGGAAAAGAGATTTCCTCTTTTCAATATGGGATTTCAAAGTCTCATTATTCAAATTTATATATGATGGACTGGATATTTTATAATTTGATAAAACAGATTTTTCTACATTAATTATTTTATTATTATTTACATCTTTCATTTAAAATCATACTTTTTGTTTCAAAGACAGCTCTCATTTAATATAGGAAATTTTATATTATTTTTATAAAATTTTTAAGGTTTGTAGAAAATCGTATAAGTAGTTCCTAGACCATTATAACCATTAAATAATAATCTATTAATATCAGTTAAGTCAATTTTATCATTACTTTGCTTTGACTTAACGATAATCTCAAGAAGACGAATTAATTCTTCGACAGTTGATTCTAGTAAATCAAAAATATGATCCAAGCTTAGCTCACTTGATTTCCTAATGTCTCTAAGAATAATACCCCAATTCCTTTTTTGTTCATCAACATCCAGATAAGATATTGTATCACACTGAAGCATTGCCGTTAAATCACTGATTGTATTTTCTATTTGATACTCTAATTTTCCAAATTCAGAAAAGAAATTTGAAAAAACATCTATATCCTCGTTTTGTGCAAAAATATACCTTAATCGATGAAGACTAAGATAAATTCTATAAACATTTGATTTCCTTGAAATCGGTTCCAAATATGGGCTATCCACTACAAATGGTAAATTAGTATTTGGATAAGTTGAATAAAATTTTAATCCGAATTCATCTGCCCAGTTATCAAGTTTTTTACAAGATATTCCAAAATATGCGGGATTAATAAGATAATCATTTATTACGCTCTTAGCGGTTCTTCCTCCATACTTAACAGATCTAGAAATATGTTCTCCAAAAATATTTAAAGCAATCCTATGAATTTCATTTTCATCTTTTTGAGAATTTGCTCTGACTATTGCTCTGTGAAACAACCTTTGTATTAATCCAGAATCTTCAACATACCCCAGAATAACAAAACCACCATTCTTTGTAGAATCAACCATCTTTTGAAACATCCTTTTTTGATTAGGAACATGAGCAATAACACCGAAACTAACCGCCATATCATATGCATTTTTCTGAATTTTAAAACTATCGATGTCGCCTATAGTAAATTTTAATTTATTTTTGTTTACTTTAAATTTATCTCTTAAGTCTTTCGCACGTTTAATTGAATCATCATTAAAATCAAAACCATTTACTATTGCACCCCAATTATTTAGTATAATATCTACTTCTCCAGTTCCACATCCAAAATCAATAATTTTTTTTCCATCAAATAACGAAACAGGAAAATTTAATTTCCAAAAGAATAAATTTTTGTGATCATTTAGATACTTTTTATAAACTTTTTTATTTTCTATCTCAATCTTGGATGGGCTGACCTTCTTGAATGCATTAAGGACATTATCTTTGAACTTATTATTTTTATTATTCAATAAATATCTTTATCTATCTTAGTGATCACTAAACCATTTAGAATTAATCCATCTATAGCACTATTCGTAAATACTTCTATGGCTTCATTAGGTGTGTTTACTATGGGATGTCCATGTAAATTAAAACTCGTATTTAATAACGCTCCTCTATCTGTTTTTCTTGCAAATGCAGTAATAATATTATATAAATCTGGATTAGCATCACTTTTCAATATTTGCGGTCGCACACTTTTATCAGATGGATGACAGGCCGCTTTCATAGCTGAATAACCTTCAGGGGTTGTTTCAAATCCTATAGTCATATGAGGTGATTCTATCCCTTTTGGATTAATTATATATTTCTCAACATAAGTATCAATAATTACTGGAGCAAAAGGCATCCAAAAATCACGATTTTTTATTGCAGAGTTTATTCGATCCTTAATTTCAAGATTTATTGGATCAGCTATAATAGAACGATTACCCAAGGCTCTCTGGCCAAATTCCATGCGACCTTTACATCTTGCTAAAATTAAACCTTGAATTAAAAGTTCAACTATATAATCATGATCATTTCCTTGATGTATTTTAAATTGTTTTAAATCTAAGTTTTTGAATAATTGATCTAATTTTATATTATTAGCCGTTGGACCAAGATTCAAATGCGGTAATGATAAAATTTCTGAGCTAAGCCAATTTTTACCTTGTGAGCGATTTAAATCTTCAGCTAAGCAGATACCCGATCCAATGGCTAAAGATTCATCACCAGCAGAACCTCCAACAAACATATTTTCCAAAGTATTTATTGAAGACAAACTACCAAGTGCCTTTATATTCATTGCAACGCCACCAGCCATAACAATTTTATTTATTTTAAATTCTTCAATACAATTTGATACCCATTTTTGGAGTATTTCTTCCACCCAACTCTGCAATCCCCAGGCTATATTATCAAACCGGATACCTTCCAGTCTTTCTTTAAACCAAAAATAACTATCTGTTGGTTTAACATTCCATTTGAACTCAATACCTTCGACATATAAAGTCTCTCGGAAAATATTTAAAGCATCTTCACCATATTTAGCCTTCCCATATGGCGCTAACCCCATAAGCTTATATTCATGCTCGTTTGGTTTCATCCCCAATAATAGAGTCATGTATCTATATATCCGCGCAATTGCGCACTTATCAGTCTTATAATATCTTTTATAAGATCCATCAGAATTAAAAATACCCACAGTCGCATTCATACCATCTCCCCAACCGTCTATTGTTAACGCAAGAATTGGTTCTTTGCGAAAAGGTGATGCATAATATGAATAGTAAGCATGGGCCCGATGATGGTCAATTTTAAATATTTTATCTTTTGATATTTGTAAATAATCGGCAAACAAATCAGAACGTTTTTGTAAATATGATTTTTTACTGTCTTTTTGATTATAAATATCTTTCCAGAATTCTGATGGATATCTATTAACATCTACCTTATCTGGAAAAACGTCTAAGAGTGATTTCGGTTTATCATCAACTTTATCAATAAGATAAGGTTTCCAGCGAAAATGTTGCTCTTTAATATAATCGCTAATATTCCATTGACTTTTCCTTACCAACTGATCTTCAAATGGACTGATAAAACTTGCAAGCGCCACCGCATCCAGATCTTTTGGTTGCAGGCCAGCTTCCTTTAAACAATAATCAATAGAATATCTAGGAAATTCTTCATCATTTTTTATTCTTGTAAAACGTTCTTCCTGTGCAGCAGCTATTATCTTATTTTCTTTAAATATGCTTACGGATGAAGGTAAACTTTGGTAAACTGATAAAATTTTCAATATTTGTTCCTTATAATTTTTGGAGATAATTCAAATGCTCTATAACAATAGTTACTTTTATCTGTATAAGGAATAGCGAATAAAAAATAAAAAATAAAAAGAATTGGATACCAAGAAATCATCCATACTACTTTAATTGTGGTTCTAATTCCGATTGGAAAAAAATTAAAAATTCTAATCAGTGCCTTTAAAAATGGTCGAGTTTGAATATCATAGACTTTCCAAGCTAATTTTGATAATCCATAGTAAATATTAATGACATCGAACCCATTTTCATTAAAGAATTCAATCCATTCTTCATCCGTCTTAGACATTATCATAATTTCTTTGTAACGGCCATTATCTAGTTTCGAAAAATATTCTCCTATGGATCCTTTCATTTTAATGCCACTATGATAGCAAATAAAAGATTCATCAAATTTAGAATTATATGTTAAGATAAAAATTTTTCCACTTGGTTTTAATATTCGATAAGCTTCTTGGATACTTTTTTTATAATCTATTAAACCATGGGGAGTGTAAAAAAATATTGCATTAACAGCATTATCATTAAGTGGAATATTTTCATAATTAGTTAACACAGGATCTTTCACAAAGCCAATTTCAAGCATTTTTTCAATATGACTTTGTTTTGCATCAAATGCATATTTTACTGTTGGATATCTTATTTTTTTTACTTTTGGAATAATTTTCTTGTAATGAATATCATAAATATCATTTTTTTCTAAATCTGTTATAATATATCTATCAAATGTAACTGGGAATTTTCCTCCATGCATAACGTAACTAAAAACACCATCTCCAGATCCAATCTCTACAATTTCATCAGGCCATTTAAAATTAAGTAATAGGCTGGCAGTTAAAGTATCATTTACAGCATCAAATGGCTTTAAAAAATATATATTCAGATAATTCCATAGTAGTTTTGATGTCCTAGCAATATTCAGCATTTGAATAATTATCTGACAGTTGGATAATCTTATTCGAGATATTTTGAAGATATTTCTTATCAATCTCTTCATTAATCCAAATATTTAGAATATTCTTCGATATCCTATCCTCAATTATAGTTCTATTTCTGCCCAGTTTTTCATCAAAAAAGAAACCCAAATTCGGATACCAACTGCTTATTTTTATATTTTCTTTAAGTAAAGAGATTAAAATCTTGTTTCTATTTTTAACGAATAAATTGAATCTCCAGGGAACTGCACCATCACAAATTTTGATAAAATCAAAATTATGATCCGAAAAAATATTTTCTAAAAATCTATGATTATCTCTACGAATGCGAATATTTTGATTAATCATTTTTATATTTTGATACAACATCTCTTGATATGCCCTATCAAATGAGTATAAAAAATAATAACCGTATTGATGAATTAGTTTTTTAAAGTATTTTTTTAATCTAGAATATTTATGTAATAGAAAATAATCATTGTAATATTTAGTATGTAAATAATTAAACCTTGAAGTACGATTCAAGTTAATGTTTTTGAAATTTGGTAAATCTTTTAATAAAAGTAATAGTTTTTCATATTTCCTCTTTGAATTGGTAAGTATCGCACCACCATGCCCAATATCTACCGTTTTACCAGTTCCGAAACTAAGTATCGATAAATCACCAAAAGATCCAATAGGTTTTGAACCAACAACACCCCCTTGACCTAAAGCTGCATCTTCAATAAGGAGAACCTTATTATTTTTGCAATATGATTCAACTTCATCTATGTTGCTAGGGATTCCAAACGAATGAATAGAGATAATACAATGTAATTTAGAATTGATTGATCCTGTATCAATCCCAATCCCCGACTTATTCGCATTAAGAAAAATAGGTTTAGCACCAGATAATAGCACAGCCAATAATACATGTGGGCAAACATTATCTTGAAAACCAACATTTTTTTTATTGAGTCCATGACACTTTAATGATAAGTATAATGCAGTAGTACCATTTCCGACAAGAACACAATACTTTTTGTCATGTAATTTTAATAATAATTGTTCAATCTGCATTTCACTATTTACCAATTTCTTGCACTCGATTTATATAATTTTCTATTCTTACTTTTCTTCCATTAATCATTGCTGTCTCATCAGGAGCTGCTTTTCGGGGGTAATAGCAATTTTTACAAGGTTTAATTTTCTTAAATCCGTTTTTATCTTTATGTATTTTTCTCACTTTTTGAAATTCTTTTCCATGCCACATTTCATATATGGTTTGATGATTTGCGTCTCCAATCTCAATATCCATAAAATCATCACTACTACACATAGTAGCTTTACCATTGGAGCCTATTACTATTCTTTGAAAATGCTGAGGACATGAGAAATTGTCATGATAAATAATGTTTTTATCATTGTGGAGGTAATCAATTAAAGGATTAAATGCAATGAGATCAACTAAAGGAGAAAAAGTATTATAAAATTTCTCTGGATTCTCTTTAATAGCAGGCCACACACCCTGAATTT
>CEUY01488177.1_pt1 | contig 10227 bp, 9 predicted proteins | sample 361481 | NCBI WGS metagenome assembly CEUY01 (sample SAMEA2622737, study PRJEB7988) | marine metagenome | isolation source: saline water (ENVO:00002010), including
CGAGTTCTACTCCCATTTCAACATTTCCACCAGCGGCTTCAGCTTGCATTTCAAGCAGTGTAATATTTGTAGTCTCTGGCAAAGGAATAACTATGGGTAGATCCTCACTGTTTTGAGCTGATCCTTTAGATAACAAACCAGCTGACATTTCGCTCGGTATAATCATGGGATCATTTTCGTTTGTGCCTTCCATGGTTTCAAAATCAATAACTACATAGCCCATAGACCTAAGAATTCCAGCAACCTTTTCAGCCTCAATATAACTCAATTGTATTGTTTTATAAGCAACATCCGTATCTGAAAATTCACTAGAATAATACTGCGTGTCTTCTGTATAATTGCCATCTTCTCCCTGATCGAATTCACCATTTTCTTGCCAGACACTATCTGCAAAAAAATCTTCATTTTGTCCAGATAGTTTAGAAAAGCAGAAAATCATTATCAAAATTGGAAAAAGCACCTTTTTTGATCCAAATAAATTCATTATTACTCTTCTATCTGGTTGATTTTAATCGGTATACTAAGATTTAATGTGGGATAGCGATTATCTTTTAGCGAGATACCTACACTACCTTTGACAAAATCCATCCCCGGCATAAATGACCCAGATGCTGTGTAACTTTTTCCAACTAAGTTTGGTAGATCAATAAATATAGGATCAAGCGGTTCTTGAACACCCGAAATTACAAGTTCACCACCTACCGTTGAAAATGACATATAAGTAAAAGCTAATGTATCATAGAGTGACTCGTAAAGTTCAATATTTGCGCTAACATTTAAAGCATAACTGGAATCTGTGAGAAGGGTAGCAATAACTATACCTTTGGAGAAATTTTCATCTGGCTGAAAAAAACCATTTAAGTCGTAACGAGCACCTACTTCATTATCAAGGTAAAGAGGAGTCTCATTCGTAGCATATTCGGGGATTGTACCCCCACCAGCACTGGCAGTAAGAAAAGATTGTGGTTCAATTAAACCTGTACCGGAAAGATCAGTTGCTTCTACTTTAACTAGAGCTTTATAATATTCAGCATCTCCATCAGAATAACTCCAAATCATAAAACCATCCAATGGAATAATTGGTGATTTATGATCAAAACTAACTGTCATATCAATAGTATTACCCATCTGTTTATATTTCATATTACCGCTAGTAGTTGTGACTGGATTGTATTCCCATGCACCTCCTACATAGCTTGTATCACCCGTTAGAGTATTTACGGTTAGCATACTATAAGAACTATCAGGAAAAAATTCATATATTTCAGGAAACTGAGCTACATTTACATTTTCACCATCAATTTCTAATTGATAAAGAGACCAATATCCCACAACTTTTAAATCAGGCCTAATCGTAAACTTTTTTGTTCGGGTAACTGAAAGATTGAACTCAACTGGTGTCCCATAATCAGTTGCACCAGAAGTTAGATTGAGATCCAATCTATAAAGATTATTTTCAGCTGAATCACTTACTGGATCAGTGTTGACCTGAAGAGTGTCGCTGTCTATTTCTATTCGCGTCAGTTTTGATTCAAAAGTAATAGGAATATTACTATCCGTAATATTATTGGATACGGAAAGTTCAAGTTCATAAAGACTATTTTTAGTTGAGACAGTCAATTCCTTTTCGAGAAGATTCTTAGCATCATCGCAACTCAGGATAAAGATACAGGCAAGAAAACAAAATGATTTAAAAGACCTAGACATAGGTTGAATATAAAGGTACTTCATCAGAATTTCGATTATTTCTTAGATGATTAATTTAAATATACAAAAAAAGCCCCTCATTTTTAAGTGAAAGGCTTTTTTTCAATATACTTAGGCTACTTATTAGTTTTCTAATACATTAATTGCTCTTTGAATTTTACGTTCAAGAGCTTTTACTCTACCATTGACCATCTGGATTGTCTGAGCGCGACGTTCTAATTCTTGTCTCATTTCATTGACAGTTAGATCACCAGCTTGCTTAAGACTAATACTTGTGACATTGGCATCTCCCATGAATACATAAGGCTCAGCATAGAAATCCCATCTATCTTGAAGTCTTTTATAGTATTTTTTCGGAAACTTGTAAAGAGAGAATTTATCCTGTTCTACAAGTACAGCACCTGCATATCGTTTACCATTTCTTTCATAGGACCATACGTCAAATCCATCGCAATCCTCATTAGCCATACATGCCCTTGCTCCCCTTTGTCTGGTTTCGGGTATTTTCCTTGGGTCAAACTTAACCCAACCAAGAACTTTTATACCCTTACCCCATAGACGGTACCAGTTACCTTCACCTAGAGAAACATAGTTTTTCATTGGCCTTGAAGTATCAACTTTTTGACCAGCTAAACGAGCACTTTTTGTCTTACCAGAGGCAGCTTTTACTTTAGATTTGTCATTAACTTTTATTTCTTTAATCTTACCAGATTCAATGTCATTAATAACTGATGGAAGATTATCCGACTCAGGATCAGGTTCACCATCACCACCTGACGAAGTTTTGGCTGAAGATCTAGCAGCTCTTCCTCTTTGAGCATCTAAACCATCAACAAAAACAAATACAAGGACGAGAAGTGCAAGGGTTTTTATGATCGTATTATTCATGTTTAACTCCTTTTTTTTTATTGTTTAGGAGATGATCATAACTATACTAAAAGCTATAAGACTTTCCCCTTAACTAATAGATTTTAATCCACATTTAATTATAATCAAAATATTATTCATTTGCTGTGAGTTAAATCACAACTTGAAAATGAAAAAATGATATATTGAAGAGAAGGTTTTATATCTTTAAAAGTCAAATAAAATTTTAGTTATCAAATTTCTAATTAATATTGATAGGTTTTTTTCCATCCTCCTCATATCTCTCCATTCTAGATTTTTTCTCTTTCTCCTTGTATCTCCCCATTCTAGGGCCCCCAATCACTTCACCATGGCTATAATCTGTGAAAATTGTATCTAATGTTCCTGGCGGAATTATGAAGTTCAAACCATGATGTTTTCCTTCAGCATCAAACGAAAAACGACTTCTCGATTCACTGCTTTCACTGAATTCAATTTGGAGTTTTTCTTGTCCGTTCGGCCAATATGTAGTCTCCAAAAATTTTTCTCCGTTATCATAAAAGAGAGTTTCCTTTTGAATTTTTCCAAGATTATAATAGGCTACTTTAAACGTATCTTCAGCTAATCCTGTGGTTATCCATTCACCAGTTTTATATCCTAATTTAATTCGACCTTTTGAGATTAAAGAATCTTGTTGGTTTTCGATGTGAATATTACCAGAATAGAGTAGAAGTTTTACAGAATCATCCAGAGTCATATCATAAGGTTTATTTAACGTTTTCTTATATATTTTCCCATCAATCTGAACTAAATCATCAAATTTGACAATTTCGCTTGAATTTGTACAGCTCCAAAATAAAACTATCAAAAGGAAAAGAAATTTATTCTTAACAATAATATGATTGCTGATTTTCACAATAAAATATCACCTTCCACAAATAGTCTTAATAAGGTATAACTCTGTTAATTTCCCTATTATTAAATAATATTTCAAGACATTGATTGAATTTACTATTGAATCTTTTTGCCTGAATCAAATTTTTTAGACTTCTTATTTTATTATTTCCCACTAGATAAGTTCAAGTAACATGAATAATAAAGTCTTTTTTATTGATAAATAAAGGTTCACCAAGATAACTTTTATAAGTTATAAAATCATGAGGAGTATGAAATGAAATCCATTGATCCAAAAAGCTTAATTATAGGCGTTCTTTCAACAATTTTGATGTTTGTTCTAATTGGTGCTAAACCCCAAAATAATAACTTGGGTGATATTACGGTCAATTCAGTAAAAGTTGTGGATGATAGAGGGAAAATGGCAGGCATATTAACTACAGTGAATGGAGGTGGTTCTCTGACAATGTATAATTTTGACGGACAAGGAACATCATTTCTTGGCAATACCCCTGGAGGACGAGGGGTTTTAGGAGTCACTAATAATGGAGCAGTTGAAACATACAATACAAAAGATGAAGTAGTTGTAAGGCTTGGTGCATCACAAGGTGATGGCGCAGGAGTAATAGGAACTTTCGATCCAAATGGGATGGTAACATCTATATTAGGTAATTCTGAAGGAAGAAGCTATTTGACTTTGTATAATGGTGGATATGTTGCAACTTATAATGATGCAGATAAACAAACTGGCTTTTTGGGCACAGACCCTGAAAACAATGGAAGAGTAACAATTTTTGATCGTCATGGAAAGGAAAGTTGGTCTGAATCAATTAATAAATAAATTCTCTATAATTTCAGTCACAAACTTCCGACCTAGATGAAAAAATCTATATAAATTCAATAATTACATTTTCCGCAATAATTATTCGAATATTTCAAACATAAAACATGTAGTTTCTATAAAATTTCTTAGGTTCAAGGTCGTTTAGCTGTTTATACTCAGTGCTAAAGGTTCTATTGAGAAATAATTTGTTTATTTTTTCAAACTAGGGATGTGTTTATACCAAGTGGTTTGATAATTAGAATTAACGTAAGGTGGTCTTCCAGTTGAAACCACGTCCATAACTCCATCCCCATCCAAATCTGCGACATTGAACCTAAAACTATATTCGGTTGCAATATATTTCCCGGCTCCAAAACTCCCCTGACCATCAATATTCTCGTACCAATACAAGCCGTCATATCCTTCAGCTGAAAGCACATCCAAATCTCCATCATCGTCAAGGTCCACGGCATGGGCTTTCCACAACATATGCCTACGATCTCTATATTCGTTACTAATCACCTGTTTGGTGCCAAAGCTCCCTTGGCCATCAGTATTTTCGAACCAGACGGTTATTCCCTTCCAAATTCCCGCGAGTACATCTAAGTCTCCATCACCATCAAGATCGGCAGCGTAAATAGACTGAGGAAAGAGTCTTTCTCTTTCATTACCTTCTGAAAAAATCACCTGCTTAACTTTGAAACTCCCTTTGCCATCTGTATTTTCGTACCATATGATATTATCACCATCCTTAATTGCGGCCAAGATTGCATCCGGATCTCCGTCACCATCGAGATCTGCAGAGTGAACCTTATATGCCTTTCTAACACCAGTCGCAATCACATGTTTCTCTTTAAATTTTCCTTTACCATCAGTGTTCTCACTCCAAACCATCTGTCCATCCCCAACTGATGCCCAGAGTACATCTAGATCTCCGTCACCATCAAAGTCAGAAGTGTGAACGCTATAGGGAAGAGAAATATTACTGGTTATCACTTTTGAGTTGCCAAAGCTCCCTTGGCCATCAGTATTTTCGTACCAAATGATTCTAGATTTAGAAGATATGGAATTTCTAATTGTTAATAGCGCATCTAGATCTCCATCATTATCTAGATCAGCAGCGTGAACATCTGTAAGCCAAAATGTGCTAGGCGGAAAATTATCAAATACATGTTCAGCCACAGTGTAATCGTCTTGGATTTCATACCAACCAATCGTACTGCCCTTAATACTATACCCACCAGCCGTAAGAACATCCATGTTGCCATCGCCATTGAAATCGGCAAGATAGGAGACGTGGGGATAACTCTTTTGTTTAGAGAATAATAGTGTGTTTGCTTTATCAAACCTTCTCAGCGATGACAATTCGGTAATTTCAAGTTCCAGTTCTTGAATATTTCTCTCCAATTGATTATTTTTCCCATGCAAAGTGTTAACCTCTAATTCCAATGAAGTTAATTCAGACTCTAACTCTTCGGCCTTCATCTCTGTTGCTTTATCAAAATAAGTGTATGAGTTCACTGTAAAACTATAATTTCTATGTGGATACTCAATAGGGCCAAAATTACGGATAGGATCAACATCGTCAGCTAGAACACATAAATTATTTTTTTTGTCTTTATAAATCCAATCATATACAACGATCGCATCACACCATTCATTTAATGGATCCAAACACCGTTCAGCGCAGGCATCTTTCTTAAGGCCCCAAGCCCAGCGTACGGTAGAACCTATATCCTCCCATCTTGCTATGTATGAGTTTGGGTGGGTTTTAAAGTTTTCTATGGCTGAAGTTTCTGCCGCTTTCCCCATTCCAGTAATCCGACTACTTTTTTTCTTTCTAGATTTTTTTGGGGATTCTAACTCCTTCACATTATCAAAGACAATCTGAACGGAAGCAGGCGTTTCTAACGTATCAGTTGCTGTTTGGGTACGACTAGATGCGGGAACCTTTCGCTGACTTTTTTTGGAACTTCTCCTCTGTGCATCAATTGACTGAGCAAAAAATGAAAATGCAATAATTAATTGGAATAAACGGAAAAATGTTGAGGTGAAAATTTTCACGAAATTTCTTCTTAAAAGTATAGCAGTTTTAAAACTCTAATTATTCTTAAGTCCATTACGTTTAATAACCAACTCTTCTTTTTTGTTTCTCAACCCATCATTCACAATTTGTAGATCAGAAAGTTCCTCTCTTAATTTAAAAATCCGTGCTTCCGCTGACATAACTCTATCCTCAGTAGCCTTGTCGTAAAAGTAATATGCTTTTATATTCGTATAAACATGTTTCCCCCGATGAGATGAAGAACCATTACGCCAAGTAAAGGGGGGGTCTATATCATCGCATAAAACCCCTTTAGTACGATACGAAGAGCCATAATCGTAACTGACATCATAAACATAAAACGCATCACATCCTATATCATTCAAACATGCTTGAGCAATCTGTTCCACAGTCCCATTTATCCATTTTCGGGGCGTTTTCGCAATGAATATTTCTTCACCATATAGCTTAAAATTATTGAGTGCAACATCACCAACACCAGACTGACCAGCAACCCTTCCACTATTTTTTTTATTCATCTTTCTACCAGAAGATTTTAGCACCTTTATCTCATTTATGTCACCTTCTTCCACTTGCATAATTTCCTTTGGCATTTCGATATCTTCAGTCTGACCTTCAATCCGAGCAGAAATTCTATTTAGTTTTTTTCTTTGGTTTTTTTGGGTCTCCTTTATTATAAAATTCTGTTCTATTTGAGGAAAAAAGAGATGTTCATCAATTTGATCTATGGAATTTTTCTTTTTCCTCTGTGTTTTTTGCCTTTGTGCTTGGGCTATGTTAACCAAGAATGTTAAAAGAGAGATTAGTGAAATAATTCGGATGACCTTAAATGTTATTGTGATCATTCTATACACTCAATGACAAACTAGAACGAAATTTTTTGACAAGTTTTCTCGCATAGCTAAACCTCAATTCTATTAAAAAACTCTTCGAAACCAAAGAATCTGTAAATTCTCTTTGATAAAATCAATATGAATAAACAAAATTTAGCGATCTGTAACTGTGCTCACAAAATAAGAGTCTAAGAATTAACCATATAATAAATTAAAGAAAAAGTAAATCTTAATTTTTCAATCAGTCAAAATTTTGATAATATTAAAAAACCTATGCTTTTAAAAAAAACCGTGGTTTACCGCTCAATGAATCTCTAGTCTTTGATACTACCCTTTCAGGGTCTTTCCGAAGAATTTTCTGTTTTTCAATAGGTAATTTGTTAAAGTCCATACAGTCATTAGAACAACATTTATCATATTTTACTCCACATTCATGGCATTGAATAAATAGTAAATGGCAAGCATCATTGTTACAATCAATATGATTGTCGGAAAGTTCTCCACATTGGTGACATTTACTAATTATATCATCAGTTATCCTTTCACCAAGACGAGAATCAAACACAAAATTTTTTCCCACGAATTTAGATTCAATCTTCTTTTTCTTAACAGCATGTGCATAATTAATAATTCCACCATTTAGCTGATTAACATCATTAAATCCATTTTGGATTAAAAAGGAACTAGCTTTTTCACAACGTATACCACCAGTGCAATACATTAATATTTTATTTTTTTTCTTACCTTTTAAAATTTTTTTTATCTCTGGTAGTAATTCTCTTGACGTTTCTACATTTGGAATAATTGCACCTTCAAATCGTCCTACTTCACTCTCATAATAATTCCTCATATCAAGAATAATTGAATCAGAATCATCGATAGCTTTGTTAAATTCTTTTGGATTTAAATGATTTCCCACTTTTTTCATATTGTATTCATCTTTATCTATTTTATAAGCAACAATCTCATCTTTAACCTTTATAACTAACTTAAAAAATGAATTCCCATCTTGAACAGCATATTTTAGTGGAATATTTTCAAAACCTTTGTGCAGGTGGAGTTTTTTCTGAAACAACATCAAATTTTTGGATGGACAAGATAACTGTGCGTTAATCCCTTCTTTTGCAATATATATACGGCCTAATATTTTTAGACTAACCCATTCTTTGTAAAGTATATCACGTAATGAAGAAGGATCATCTATATTTACATAACGATAAAATGAAAAGGTAGAACGATCAAAATTCTCAAGTTTTAAATCTTGAAGTAGATCTTTTTTACTTTTATTATTAAATAAGAGTTTATTTGTCACTTTTATAAAGAAAGAACTATTAAGAATTAGATTTTTTTACAAAAATAGCCGTGGCTATCGCAGTTTTATAATGGCTCTGGCTGGTAGTCATTCCATCTTTAGTATTTCTTACATAGGTCTTTGTTGGATTTTCTGTCCCAACAATAACAATACCATTTGCACCTAATTGTGATGCTCCAATTTTTAACCTTTCCATAATTTTATCCATTTTTTGTTGCCAAGTAAAGTCAAAAGTTGGATCCCTAAAAGCAAATTCACTTGAAGCATCTATCCTTGCAATTATTTCGTATTCTTCAGGGTATTCTAAATAAATTACTACTTCAGAAGGTAAAATCGGTGCTTTTACCTCACCTACAATGACATGAGATACAGGATAGCATCCAATAAATATAAATGCAGCCAAAACTCCTATGGTTTGAATCAATAATTTGTTTTTTTTCATATAAAATCCATGGTTATATTTTTAAGTATGACAAAATATACTTATTCCCAATAAAATGTCTGTTTCTTTTTTTCTCGAGTCTAGCTTTTACTCTTTCAGCATCTAATATCATGGCATCAGCAAGTTTATCTACTCCAAGTCCCAAACCTTTCGATTCAAAAAAGAAGTCTAATTTTGATTGTTTTTTCTTCAATCTTATCAACATTCCAGGTTTAAAAATAGAAGTATACTCAAAATAAAATTTTGACTGTATAGTCTCTTCTTTTTCACCCATAGTTCTGATGTAAAGCAAAGGATGGATCCAATTAGTAGCCCAAGCTTTATGATTTGCACCTTTTGCCGAAATTAATGAAGCATGGGGAATTTTTGCTTTTGAAGCCATTTTTGCTGCCTCATATGATATTCCGGCTTCTATATCAATAAATTCCTTAGCTCCCCCCGCACGTTTTCTTGTAGTTCCAATACAATTAAAAAAAACATCTTTACCTTGCCAATATTTTTCAGTTGACGACAAATTGGAAAGTGATTTAAGAATTATATCCAATAGCTTATCATTTTTTTTCCCATTCAAAGCTGGTCTTCTTCCAATTGTAGTGACAGATTCACATCTTTTATCGTTAATAAGCTTCTTTAATAATTGACATCCAGTAGCTCCGGTGGATCCAATCATTATTACTTTAAACATATGTCTTCACTATAATCATAGAATTACTATCACAGAAAACAACTCACCATTAATAATAGTATAAATCATTATAAGTGTTTAATATGGTTATTACAATTTCTATATAAGATTTAATGATTTTTTAGGATTCATTAGGATAATAAAGACCAACTTGCTTTCTAATTTCATCCATTGATTTCATAACGGCTATACTTTCACTATGAGGCATTATCGGAGATTGGATCAAACCAGATCTTACACATCGAGCAAATTCAATTGCTTGCTCTCGCAAACCATGGCCTTTATAGTTATTACTGTACTCATTTCTACTGCCATCATTTAGTACCACTCGCATAGATGTAGGTTTATAAAAAAACCCGTCGATTTCTAGATATCCTTTTTTACCAGAAACAATAGCTTTACAGGGTGTGGCATTGTTTAAAGTAGTAGTTAAAATAGCCTGAGAATCGTTATTATATTCAAAAATTGCGGAAGTCTGTATATCTACACCTTTATCAGTAAAATTCGATTTTGCAGTAATTTTTCTTGGTGACCCTAGAATTAAATGTGAGAACGAAACAACATAAATCCCAAGGTCAAGCAACGCACCACCACCAAGAGTAGGTTCCCAAATTCGAGGG
>CEUY01001456.1_pt1 | contig 10219 bp, 9 predicted proteins | sample 361481 | NCBI WGS metagenome assembly CEUY01 (sample SAMEA2622737, study PRJEB7988) | marine metagenome | isolation source: saline water (ENVO:00002010), including
GGAATATTTGGACTCAAAAGGAATACCTGTTAGAATTTAATATGCTAAATACATTAGAACATTTATTTAAACTGGCCAGAGAAAGAAAAAATAATCCAGTAGAGGGGTCGTACACAAATAAATTACTAAATGATAAATCTTTAAGTAAAAAAAAGGTTCTTGAGGAGATTAATGAATTAATCGAAGCAGTTGAAAATGATACAAATAAAATTCATGAAGCTGCTGATGTTTTTTATCATTTGATAATATATTTAGAAGCAAATGAAATTAAAATTGAAAATGTTATGGAAGAATTAAATAATAGAAAAAAATGAGTTACGATGATAATAATATTTTTGCAAAAATACTAAGGGGCGAGATTCCTTGTAAAAAAATTTATGAAGATGAATTTGTTTTATCTTTTCATGATATAGATCCCCAAAAAAAAATTCATGCATTGGTTATTCCAAAAGGTAAATATGTTGATCTTGACGATTTTAGTCAGAATGCTTCGCCTAGCGAGATAGTTGGATTATTAAAAGGAATTAACATTGTTGCGAAACAACTAGGAATTTCAGTAGATACTGGAAAAGGATATAGAGCTTTAGCCAATGTAGGTGAAGATGGCGGACAAGAAGTGCCCCATTTACATTTCCATTTATTTGGGGGTGAAAAAATTGGTAAAATGGTTTCGTGATAATTAAAGTGGTTAGAAATTATTTAGAAATAAATTCAATAAAAGACCTAAAAACTTCAAAAATACCAAACGAAAATTGTAAATTAACTTTAATTGAACCACCTGATTTTCAATTAAATAGGTTTTTTTATAAACAAGTTGGTAAAGAATATAGATGGATTGACCGATTAGCTTGGAAGGATAGTCAATGGATAGATTATATAGAAAATCCAAAAGTAAAAACTTATGTTCTTAAAGATAAGGAAAATTTAGTTGGCTATTTCGAAATCATCTTCGATTTTGAAAAAAAACAAAGTGAAATTGCCTATTTTGGCATTTTAACTGAATATTTTGGCAAAAAATACGGTGGTTATTTGCTTTCTGAGGCTATTAATAAATCCTTCAAAAAATCGATCGATAGAGTTTGGGTTCACACTTGTTCATTAGATCATAAAAACGCGTTAAAAAATTATCAAGCACGCGGAATGAAAATATTTAAATCTGAAAAAATAAACTTAAATATTAATTAATATATTTTTGGATTACAAAAATTTTATTATCAACTGAAATATTTTTTTTGATATCTGAAATAAAAGTCTGCATAATATTTTGATAAATATCTCTAGTTTCCCATCCAATTAAATCTAAATTTTTTTTATCAAAAAAAACCTTGATAGATGCATTTTCATATTCTACATCAAATACATAATAAAAAGGATAATTTTGATCTTCTTTCAAATCATTTATTTTTGAAATTATGTAATTTTTATCTAAAATTAGGTTAAGAGGTGTTTTTTCCAATGAGTATCTGATATAATTATTAATATTATCAGCATTAATAATTAAAGATTTACCATTAGATACTAAAATTTTATTATGAAAGTCATCATATTTGCAAAAAATCTTTTTTGGGTATAAAATAATGCATTCACCTTTCTCAATATTATTATTATCTATTTTTTGAACAAAATTAAATTTTAAAGAATTTATTTTTTTAAAATTTTTTACAATGTCAATGTTTGGAGAAGCATTTGCTAAAAAAAAATTAAATAAAATAAAAAAAAAAATTAAAGATTTAATCATTTAAGCACTTCTCTTTTACCCACATGATTCGCCTGACTCACTTCTCCATTTATTTCCATTTGATCTATTATTCTTGCAGCTCTATTGTATCCAATTTGTAATTTTCTTTGCAAAAATGATGTTGAAGCTTTTCTTTCTGTTTTTACAATTTCTAGTGCTGCATTATATAATTCGTCTAAATTATTGTTTTCATTAGAGTCAATATTTTTTTCTTTTTCATCTGCGAAATTAAGAATTTCATCTACATAGTCGGGTTCTGCTTGATCTCTTAAAAAATTATTTATTTTTTCTATTTCATCTTCTGATACAAATGGAGCATGAATTCTTGTCATTTTGTTAGCCGAAGTCATATAAAGCATATCACCTTTACCTAAAAGTTGTTCAGCACCTTGTTCTCCAAGTATTGTTCTACTGTCAATTTTTGATGTAACCTGAAAAGATATTCTTGTGGGGAAATTTGCTTTTATTGTTCCTGTAATTACATCTACACTGGGTCTTTGGGTAGCCATAATAATGTGTATTCCTGCTGCTCTAGCCATTTGTGAAAGTTTTTGAATATAATTTTCTATCTCTTTTCCTGCGACCAACATTAAATCTGACATTTCATCTACAACTACAACAATATAAGGCATAGAAATCTTATGTTTTTCGTTATATCCATCAATATTTCTTACCCCTACTTTTGTCATTAATTTATATCTATTCTCCATTTCTTTCACCACCCAACCCAAGACAGATGCAGCTTTTTTTGCTTCAGTAATTACCGGACACAATAAATGTGGAATTCCTTCGTAAGTTGATAGTTCGAGCATTTTGGGGTCTATTAAAATAAACTTACATTTATCAGGCGAGTGTTTGTAAAGTAGAGATAAAATTATTGTATTAATACAAACAGATTTACCTGAGCCAGTAGTACCAGCTATTAGTAAATGAGGCATTGAACTTAAATCACTAGTAACAGGTATACCAGATATACTTTTCCCTAAAGCTATTGGTAATTTAATATTTTTTTTAGCAAAACCAGTATTTGAAATAATTTCACTTAAATAAACATTTTCTCTTGATTGTTTTGGAAGTTCAATTCCAACTGTGCTGCTACCAGGTATAATGGATATTCTTGCTGACTCCGAACTCGTATTTCTTGCTATATCTTCAGATAAATTTATAATCTTAGATACTTTTACACCAGGTGCGGGCTCAAATTCATACAAAGTTACAACAGGTCCATGGCTTATTTTTTTAATTTTTCCTTCTACGCCAAAATCTAATAAAATTTTTTCTAAAGTTTGGTCTTCTATTTTATTTTCATTTGAATTTTTTTCTTTTTTTGCCGGTTTCTTTAAAAAATCTAATGAAGGTAATTTATATTTTATAATAACTTTATTAGAATTTTTTGACTTAGACTCAAACGTAAAATTTTCTTGGACTCTAGTTGGTTTATATTCTTCTTCTTCAGTAATATGGAAATTTTCTTCTTGTAAATTTGTCTTAAAATTTTTATTTTTTTTAAATAAATTTGGAATAATAGAAAAAATTTTAAAACTTGATTTTATGCTGAAATTGATACTTAAAAGAAAAATAATTAAAATCACTAATAGTAATAAATAGTAACTAATATTTTTATTTAAATTAATTATATCAATAAAAAAACTATCTTTAAATAAATTACCTATAAATCCATTATTTCCATTTATTATTAGCCAATATGTTTCTTGATGAAAAACTGTAAAAAATAAAGTTCCAATAATTGAATATAAAATTATAAAGAATAAATTTTCTATTAAGATTAATATACTTTTTTTTCTAAATATATTGATGCCTGTAAAAAAAATAGAAAAAGGAATTAGCAAAGATATCAAGCCTATCGATTGATAAAAAATATCTGATACAAAGCTTCCTCTAAATCCTAGAAAATTCCTAATATCTGAGTTATTAGGATAAATGAAATTTGGATCCTCTGGTGAATAAGTTACAAGTGAAATAAATAATAAAACAGATATGATCAAAAATAATATACCTACTAATTCCGTGAGTCTGTTTAGTATAAAATTATTTGTTTTATCTAATAAAATTTTTATATTCATATTATCTAATATGATTTGTCACTTTGTATCATTTAATTTTTATTGATAAAATTAAATTATAATATGAGAATTTGTTTATTAGGAAGAAATTTAACTAATTTGGTATTGGCAAATGTTTTAGCTAATAAAACCATAGAGGTTGATATTGTTTATCCATACAAAATTAATAAATCAAAAAATGAATCTTCAAGAACATTGGCTATTTCAAAAGATAATTACGATTATCTTAAAAAAAATAATAAAAAATTTAATATAAAAGCTTGGCCTACTAAAAAAATAAAAATTTATTCAGAAAAAAAATCAGATGAGTTATTTGAATTTTCTAATCAAAAAAAAAATAATTTTTTTCTGATGAAGTATGATGAAATGTATGATTTTTATTTTAAAAATTTAAAAAAAAATAATTATATTAATTTCTTCGAGAAAAAAAATTTAAATACTAAATTTTTTTCTCAAAAAGAATATAATTTAATTATTAATTCAGATTCCAAAAGTTATTTTACTAAAAAGTTTTTTTCTAAGAGATTGGAAAAAAACTATAATAGCATAGCTTACACTCTCGTTATAACTCATAAAAGAATAAAAAATAATATTGCTGTTCAAATTTTTACTAAATATGGTCCATTAGCCTTTTTGCCTTTATCTAAAAATCAAACATCTATAGTTTTTTCTTATAATAAAAATAATAAAATTAAATTAAGTCAGTTAAAAAATATTATAGAAAAATATAATAATAAATATGAAATTAAAAATTTTGGAAAGTTAGAAAATTTTAAATTAAAATTTTCAATGTTAAGAAATTATTGTTATAAAAATATTTTATCATTTGGTGATTTGATACATAGAATTCATCCTTTAGCTGGACAAGGTTTTAATATGACTATTAGAGATATTAAAATATTATCAAAAATAATTGATGATAAAATAAGTTTGGGAATTGAAATTGATAATTCAGTTGGATTAAATTTTGAAAAAAAAACTAAACATTTAAATTTAATTTATGGATCTAGTGTAGATTTTATTTACGAATTTTTTAATTTAGATAATAAACTTAAAAATACTTTGTCAAAAAATATATTTAATATTTTAAAAAGAAATAACTTTTTAAATAAATATGCCACCTATTTTTCCGACAAAGGAATTAATATTTGATTATTGTAATGTGTTATTATTAAAATTATCTAACACATAAGTTTTTAAAATTTCTTCTAATTTTTCTTTTCTAATACTTAAATTTTTACTTTCCAGTAAAACTTGTTTTTCTTCTAATGAAAACGGTGATGCCATTGAAAGAGTATTTATTGTTTGATCTAAACTTTGTTTCTCTACTTCTTTCCAATTAATGGTGTAACCTTGTTTTTTAAAAAGTCCTTTTAAGTCATTAAAAATTAACTTCAAATCTGAAAATTTAATTTCTTCAGAATAGTTTTCCAAATCCTTATAATAATCTTCAAATTTTACGTTACATTCTCTAAACAAATGTTTATTTTTTACTTCATCAACAATTTTAAATCGACATATTCCATTCAGAATAATCAAATATCTACCATCTTCAGTTTCATTAAAACTTGTTATTTTTCCAGCACAACCTACTTTATGTAAATCTGGTTTATTTAGTTCACCAGTTTTTTTTGGCTGTATCATTCCTATTATTCGGTTGCTTTTCATGCTTTGGTCAACCATTTGGAGATATCTTGGTTCAAATATATTTAATGGAACAGTTATTTTTGGAAAAATAATAAAGTTTGACAAAGGAAAAACTGGTAAAATTTTGGGTAAATCTTCTTTTTTCATAATAATTAAAATATAACAGATAATTAATGAATTCAAATAATTTTGAAAAGAATAAAAAAGTAATTTTAAGTTTATTTAAAGAAAAAAAATTTACCAAGACAATAAAACTAGCAAAAAAGTTGTTAAAAAAAAAACCCAAAGATTATGACTTATTATATGTTCTAGGTTTTAGTTCAATTAATTTAAAAAATTATATTGATGCTGAAAAATATTTTAAAGAAATATTATTATTTAAACAAAATGCTGAAATTTATTATATTTATGGAAATATTCTCTCAAAGTTAAAAAATTATGAAGAGTCTATAAATTCATTTAATAAAGCGATAAGTTTAAAATCTGATTTTTCCGAAGCTTATAATAATCTAGCAAATGTAAATAAATCAAAAAATCAAATTGATGAAGCAATTAAAAATTATAAAAAAGCAATATCATTTAAAAAAAATAATATTATTGCTCACTTTAATTTAGCAGTTATTTTAAAAAAAATTAAAAATTATCAAGGCAGTAAAGATGTATATGAAAAAATATTACAAATAGATAAAAAAAATCTTATAGCAAAGCACGATCTTGGAGCTATTAATTCTATTTTGGGTAACTTTCAAGTAGCTAGACAATACTTTGAAGAAGTTTTAAGCGAAAATAATCTCAACTTTAAAAGCTATAAGAATTATATAGAGATCACAAAAATTAATGAGAACAATAATATATTTAGAAAACTAGAGAATTTAAAAAATGATAATTTAAGCGATCAAAATAAAATAGATATGTTTTACAGCCTCAGCAAAGGATATTTCGATCATGAAAAAAGTGCTTTAGGATTTGAGTATTTAGAAAAAGGCAAAAGTATTAAAAAAAAATTGTCAAAATTTTCAATCGATCGTCAAAAAAAAATATTTAAAAATATAAAAGTTTATTTTGACAACAACTATCCAACCGAGATTGATTATCAGACAAAAATTAAAAATATACCAATATTTGTCGTTGGAATGCCAAGATCCGGAACTACTTTAATTGAGCAAATTTTATCCACACATTCAAAAATACATGGAGCAGGGGAATTAATATATTTACCAAAAATAATTGATGAAATTTATATTAAAAATAAAACTAATTTTAATGAAACTATTAATACAATTAGATCAGAATATTCAAAAGAAATAACTAAATTATCTAATAAAAAATATATAATTGATAAATTGCCTTTAAATTTTAAATGGATTGGATTTATTTTTAAAGCTTTTCCGGAGGCCAAAATAATTCATATTGATAGAAATCCAATGGCAGTCTGTTGGTCTAATTACAAAATTAATTTTAGAGATACAGGAATGGAATTTACCTTAAAACAGGAAGATGTTGCAGAGTATTATATTTTATATGATGATTTAATGAAATACTGGAATCAAAAGTTATATAAAAAAATCATAAATATCAATTATGAAAAATTTGTATTAGATTATAAGAAAAAAACAAAAAATATTCTAGATAAATTGGACTTAAATTGGGAAGATAGTATTAAAAACTACGATAAAAATTTTAAACCTGTTGAAACCGCCTCTTTAAATCAAGTAAGAGGGAAGATTATTAAAAACACTTCTGAACAATGGAAAAAATATAAAGAAAATTTAAAAATTATGCAAGAAATTTTAAAAAAAAATAAAATTAATTTTTAAAATTATTTAAACTTGTACTCAAGATGCTTTAAGTCTTTTTCAAATTTTATATTTAAAAAATTTATTTGTTTATTTGTAAGTAATTTGTTCCATTTATTTTTTTTACCTAAATAAAAAAATTTAATTTTTTTTTTATTATTATCAGTAATTGCTTCAGGAAAACCATTATCATCTTCTTTTTTTTTTAAATTATCAAAACTTATAGATTCAATTATTTTTTTCACTCTTTTCAAATCTATCTTATCTTCTTTATTTAAAATTTTATTTATGAAGAAAATTATTTCTTTGAATATTTCTAAAGTATTATTTTCTAAGTCTTCATATTTTATAAATAAAACTTTAAATTGTTTATTATTTTTCCATGACTTATAATTTTCTGACCACGAACTTAAAAAAGTAAAATTTGCAAAATTATTTATATTTTTTTTATTTAATATATATTTTTTTGAATTAGTCATAAATTCAAGAGCTTGATCAAAGTTAAATTGATAGTGATTTGATAATGATGTTAAAACATTTCTTGGGTCTCTAACAATATAAATGCCAGCTATTGAATGTTTTTTTGATGTAAATGTATGATTGTTTATTGTTGCTAACGCTGAATGAGTTTTTAAAAAAATTATTTTTTTTTGAGAGTTTATATTTGTTTGAGCTTTATCCCAATTATTTATGGCTGAATTTATATCTTTTATATCTTTGTCAAAAAATCTTTCATGTGGAAATTGTTTAATATTTTTTAAATAATTAAATTCAAATTGATCATTATTAGTAAAATAATAAGTAGAAATAAAAGTTCTGATCCATGTATTCCCACTTTTCGGATAAGATGCTAACCAAAAAATCATAAATTTAACTATTGTTTGATTTAGTAAATTCTTTTTTTCTGAAATCAATTTGATTAGAAATCATCTTCTCTATAAAATAATCTTTAATTTTAATATTGTAAATTTCTTTATAACTATAATCACCAATAATATCAGCATATATTATCCAGTTTTTTATGACTAAAAAATCAGACAGATTTATTTTAGAATTTGTAGGAAGAAACTTTTTTAAATCTATTTTATTTCTAATAGGTAACCGCTCATCAAATTTTTCTTCAAAAGTAATCCATTCTTTTGGATAATGCATATTCTTTCCTTCTTTAGAATTTATTTTTTTGAAATCAGGATAAATTGAATAGTATTCTGAGCATCCATGCTTTATTTCAACTTTGCAATCATCAATCCCAATTATTTTCAATTTATTATTCATATCATTTTTTAAATCTTCTGCTTCTGCAACTGATTTGCAATATATATATGCTTTATAGTTACCAACTATATTAGGTCTGATTTCTACCATACATTTTCTAATATTATTTTTTTTTAGTTTTATGTTGTTAAATAAAAATGAAAGTTTGATTAGATCTGTAACTTTTTCAGGCAATATTTGAACTTTATAACAGTTAAAGCAATAATTTGGTATAATTTTAAATTCCTCAAAAATTTTTAAATGTCTTTTACAACCCAAATCTTCTGAATTCTTTTTTATAATTTGGGTCTCAAAGAAAAAAATTTCATTTTCTTTTTTTTTAAAAACATTTTCACTATTTTTTAAAAATTCTTTTATTTCTACATTTTCAATTTTAGATTTAATTTTATTGCCAAACTCATTTATTTTTTTATTTATTTCTAATATATAATTATTTTTATTATTTTTAGGTTCAATATATTTTAGTAAATCAATTACACTTATTTTTGATTTTAAATTTTTATTATTAATTTTTAAAACCTTAATAAAATTTTCTATTGCATCCTCATATTTTCCAATTTCTTTATAAGCAATTGCTAGATTTTCATGGGCTGTTTCATAGTTTTTTTTATGATTGATTGAATCTTTGTATAAATTTATAGAATTTGTAATCTCACCCATATAAAATTTTGCAACTCCCATTTTACACAAAACTTCATGTTTCTCTTTTGAAAATTTAAGCATTTTAGAATATGTCTCATAATAATTTTTCCATTGTTTTTTTTGAAAGAATATTGATGCTTCTTTCTTTAAATTGTTTATTGCATAATATAAATCATTCATTTCAAGAAGATTAACAAATCGTTAAGCATGTGTCTAAACTGAAAGTTTTAGTTACATTGATTATCAATTTTACTCATTTTGTTACTTGCTTAATTTTCAAAAAGCTAATACTTTCAACACTTATAGAACAAGCGGGCATAGCTCAGTGGTAGAGCGTCTCGTTGCCAACGAGAAGGTCGTGGGTTCGAGTCCCATTGCCCGCTCCATTTTTGTTCAGTTTTTATGATTATTTGGATATCTTCATACCCAAAAAGCGGAAATACTTATTTGCGTTCATTTATATCTTCTTACTTTTTTTCTAAAAAAGGTAAATTTGATTTTAATTTACTACTAAATATTCTTCAATTTCCATCAATAAAATTTACTAAGAAAAATTTATATTCAAACTTAGAAGCAAGTCAAAACTGGATTTACAATCAAAAACAATTTTTTGGGAGTGAAAAAATTAATTTTGTAAAAACTCATAATGCGCTTGTGGAATTTCAAGGAAACAAATTCACAACAAATAATGAAACTATTGGAGCAATTTATATTGTTAGAGATCCAAGGAATCTAATTACATCTCTTACTCATCATTATTCTTTAACTTACGATCAGGCTTATACAAAGCTTATAGATGAAAATTGTACTTTATTAGAAAAATCTAGAGAAAATGATCATAGCAACTTTACCTTTCTAAGTTCTTGGTCTAAACATTATAAATCCTGGAAAAACTGTGAAGATTTTAAAGTTTTGTTTTTAAAATATGAAGATATTGAAAATAATAAATATGAAACTTTTAAAAAAATTATTTTATTTATAAATAATATTTCAAAAAAAAATAATAAAATTGACGAAAAGAAACTTTTAAATTCAAT
>CEUY01203524.1_pt1 | contig 10209 bp, 11 predicted proteins | sample 361481 | NCBI WGS metagenome assembly CEUY01 (sample SAMEA2622737, study PRJEB7988) | marine metagenome | isolation source: saline water (ENVO:00002010), including
TAATTGATCTTTCAATTCAATGAAGTTCTCAATGATTCCATTGTGGACAATCGAAACTATGCCGGTACTAGATGAATGTGGGTGAGAGTTTTTGTGATTCACCTCACCATGAGTAGCCCAACGAGTATGCCCTATACCAACTGACCCAGATAATCCTACGTTATCGACCGTTGTAATAAGGTTTTGAAGTGATTCTTTGTGATCTCCACACTTAATGGTTTTAATGCCTCTATTTGAACCAACAACCGAAATCCCCGCTGAGTCGTATCCACGATATTCAACAGAACGAAGCCCATCTATCAGGAATGGTACTGCATTCTCAGATCCAGCATATGCAAATATTCCACACACTAAACGGACACCTCTCTGTTTGACCACGAATAATCTGCAGTAGCTGAAAAATCAATATCACAATGATCAGAGTACCGCCCGCGATAACCTTCAGGAAGCATCCTTGCAATTCTAATCATAATTTCAGTAGTGACTAGGCTCGCTCTCTCATTAGTAGACGATGTCCGTGACGGGATCGCAACAAATGATGCACCTATAGTCAGTCTGAGTGTTGCTGTCGGTTTGAAAACCTTAAAAGGACTTTGTAAATTTTCGGATCCAGTCAAAGCAAACGGAATGATTGGCACCCCGGTCGACAATGCAATACGAGCAATTCCACTCTGCCCCTGTAGCAGTCCTTCAGATTTACTTCTTGTTCCTTCTGGGAACACAATTGCCATACGGCGTTCGCTAACTAACTGCCTAGTGAGCCAATTCACAGCACGCAGATCAGCCTTTCGTCGATTAACTGGAAATGCACCATATGCTCGCATGAAAGAAGACATAAATGGGAATTTAAACAGTTCGTTTTTGGCAAGAAACACTGGTGGCTCAGGAAGTGCGGCCGCAACTATTGCAGGATCCAAGTTGGAAAGATGGTTAGACACTACAATTAGCGGACCCGATTTAGGTAGATTATCTTGCCCAACTATACTTAAATCTGAAAACCACTTCAGGGTTGTCTTAAACCCAGCATTACAGATCGGAAACAGCCAGCCAGCCATTACACTTTTACCTTAAAAAGCTCAATAATCCTGTCAACTACTTGGTACATCGTCATATCGTCGGTGTCCACAACTTCGGCGTCATCTGCTGGCCGCAAAGGAGAATTTTCTCTAGAAGAGTCTGCAAGGTCGCGCTGCTCCATAGACTGTAATATCTCTTCAAATTTGACATCCAAGCCTGCAGCACAAAAATCTTGATAGCGACGTGTAGCTCGTGTTTGTGCGGTCGCTGTGAGATAAATTTTGAGCTTCGCGTCCGGGACTACGAATGTACCTATATCTCTCCCAACGATAACGATACATCCATTTGACGCAAGACTCCGCTGCTGAGAAACCATAATTTCCCTGACACCATTAATTGCTGAGATCGCCGAAACCGAAGCGTCTACCGTGACAGCATGAAGGTGTTGCGTCACGTCTTCTCCATTAACAACAATCGAATTCTCATGTTCACTGACTGCCTTAATAGCAATTTGCATCGCCCTTGTAGCACTTACAACGGCGTTATGGTCTGAAATATCGATATCTAACTGAACGGTATTCCAAGTTGCTGCTCTATACATCAACCCAGTATCAAGAAATTTATATCCAAGAGAAGAAGCTACAGCTTTTCCGACAGAAGATTTGCCTGAAACTGCTGGGCCATCTATAGCAATAGTCGTTAAGTTTTTACTGATTTCTGCCACTTACAACCTGCTCGTTGCCCACAAATTGGAGATTGGAATCGAGTACATTGATGATGATTAAATTACTAACAGGATAATCCACTGCTGGTAAAATCCTGTTCATCTAACGGATACGGATTATGAATAATTCTGCAAGATTGCACTGATGGTAACGTGAATTGAATCCGCCACGCCCTAACAACTAGTGGAGATTAACACAAATGAACATTTTTGATTGGGTGCTGATTGGTATATTCGCTGTATCAGCAATTTGGGGCTACAAAACTGGCCTTGTAACAGCAAGTTTAAATGCAGTTTCGCTTTACATATCTCTATTGTTAAGCGGGCTTTTCGCCGGCAACGTGCTATCGCTAATATGGGACGGAATTGATAGCGCAGCAATTTCCACTGCTATCGGCTATGTAATTATTTTTGTTGCAGTGTTCCTAATCAGTCGAATTGTAGCTGCAATAATCAAGAAAGCACTGAATCTAACATTCACGATCTGGATAGATTCACTAGGGGGAGTTCTGATAGGAATTATCGCAGGCATACTTATATCTGGTGGTGTAATGACCGTATTGGCACGTTACGCATTCGTGGAAACAACCCCTTCAGTCGAAGCTGAAATCGAACTGGATAGCCTGATGAATGATGGTATTGAAGGATTTAAAGACGAGATCACAGGTAGAACTATCACATATGCCCAAAATCTTGGCCGTGAAAACACTCGCAGATGGCTTGTTAGATCACAAATCGTACCTTCGTTGCTAAATCTTAGAACCTTCGTAATAAGTTTTGCACCTGAAGAATTTGGCATTTCAATTGATCGACTTGAACAAGCGATTGATCAAAACAATTAATTAGCTTTAATCATGCTTATGATCCGAAAATTCAATGAACATTAAACTCTTCATAATAAATAGCAATTTTGTCTACTGAAGCTTTTAAGATAGGTCCTTAGATATTCGGAAGCAAAATGGTCACCCATACAATTGAAAACAGTAGAGCACCAGTACTTGTACTCAATCAAAATTACCAGCCTTTAAGCATCTGTAATATACGAAGAGCCATAAAACTCTTATGCAAAGGTAAAGCAGAATCAGTCCAAGATAGCGGTCGTTATTTACACACTGTGGACAACATTTTTGATCGTCCTGATGTAATTCGCCTTATATACATGGTAAAACGACCGCTTCAACGTAGGAAAATGTCACGCAGAGAAATATTTACGCGCGATAATTTTTCTTGTCAGTACTGTGGAAAAAAATCTAATGACATGACAATTGACCATGTTCAACCTCGATGTAAGGGCGGAAAATTCACATGGGATAACGTTGTTAGTGCTTGTAAACCTTGCAACCACCGGAAAGCAGATCGCACACCGGGTGAAGCTAGGATGAAGCTACGTAATAAACCATATGAACCTGTCCCAAATCCATACTCATTCCTAGTAAGCGAGCCACTTAAACCAACATGGCTACCATTTATCCCACGTCCCATTGCTAACTAAAATATTCCATCATCTGAATTTTTAACAGTCGTAACAGCCTTTGAATAAAATTACGGGTCAACTTCAAAAATGGTGGATGGTACCTTAGCTGGATCTACGCGAGGCAGATCCAGCATAAGAACTTCTAATGTTATCTGAGGCACTGCATTTCTTTCTAACGCACTCAAAGCATCTTGGAGCGACGCCAGTGCATTAGATATCTGAGATCCATCGAGTTGGGCCGCTATTTCTGACAGCAAAGCAGTCCATTCCACGTTTATTAATTGATTTGTGAGCTTATGGTGAATCATCGCAACGTCTCGCCACCATTCGATCCAGCAATTTATCTCAGTAATAACAGCATCTCTATCCCGCCAAAACTGTTGACTTGTCTGCCTTGCATATCTGAATCGCTCTTCAATGCCACTGGCAATGAGCTCTCCAAACCTAAGAACAGCTTGATTGTGTGCGTCAATAATAGTGGGATCATTGAGTGCATCGATTGCCCATCCGGGACATCCTTGAGCAAGCCTAGAAAGCAATCTTGCTTCCGAATCTTCCGCACCAAATCCATGAATCAATTCGTGCTCTATTAGTGTGGTCTCAACCGACCGCAATTCAATTCTCTGACATCTAGATACAATCGTTTCTGGTAATGATTCGAGTGTAGGTGCCGTAAGAATGACAATCACTTCGCTTGATGGCTCTTCAAGGATTTTCAACATAGCATTTGACGCTGCCTCAACCATTCGATGGGCACCATCAATAATGAATACTTTTTTCGTGCCCTCAAAGGGCATAGTCACAGAATCTTTGATCATGTTGCGAATATGATCGATAGATATCGTCTGCCTACCTCTCAAATTTGACGCACTAAGTGTTACCTTTCTCGAACTTCCGTCAATTTCAGTTTGAGGATTAATCAAACGAACATCAGAATGAATTCCTTTTCGAATTCGCTCAGCCTGATGGGAAGATTTAAGGTCAAGAGGAGGCAGCTCTCCAAACATGTCTGGAATTCGCTCGCCATTCACCATTGCAGCAATATCAAGGGCGAGTGTTCGCTTCCCCACTTTGTCAGGACCAGTAATCAAATATGCATGAGATAAGCGATTTAATTCATAGGAACGTGATAATAATCGCTTGGCACCAGCGTGCCCAAATACAGTCCAACCAACAACTGAAGAATGTTCCCCTAAAGTTGAACCTTGATCAGTCAAGGTTCTGGCTCGATGAGAGCAAATCGCTGTAAGTCTCTCTTCTCCTAATTAATCGCGCCTTACCATCTTTCACCATGACGACAGCTGGTCTAGTCTGCATATTGTAGTTACTAGCCATCATCAAGCAATAAGCTCCGGATGCTGGTAATGCAAGGAGTTCTCCTGGTTTTACGTCCGGTAAATTAACGTCGCGTGCCAAAACATCACCTGACTCACAAAATTTTCCAGCAATAGTAACTATTTGGTTACGGTGATCAAGAGGTCGATCCACCGGAACCACTTCGTACTCTGATTCGTAAAGGGCTGGACGAATGTTGTCACCCATTCCCCCGTCTACGCTTACATATGTCCGTACATCAGGTATGACCTTAATTCCACCAACCGTGTAAATAGCTACTCCTGCTCTTCCAACAATAGCTCGACCTGGTTCAACTGTCACTTCAGGTTGTTCAAGTCCATATGAATCACAACTCTTACGTATAGCATCCGCAATTTCTTTGGCATATTCGCTCATTTTTGGTGGAAGCTTGTCGGCTAAATAACCGATAGCAAACCCACCTCCAGGACTAAACCGCTTCAAATCAAGCCCGTACTTGTCCTTCATTGTTGATACGAACTTCAGAACATAGTCAATTGCTTCTGAATAGGGCTCTAGTTCAAATATCGGCGAGCCAAGGTGAAAGTGGACACCGACTACATCGAGATTTTGCTTTGAAATTGCTTGTTCAACCGCAACTTCCGCATCACCTGTTTCAATGGAAAATCCAAACTTTGAATCTAAAATTCCAGTTGAAGTTAGCATGTGAGTATGTGGATCAATACTCGGCGACAACCTAAGCATTACCTGCTGCTTAGTGCCAAGTTCACGGGCTATCTCATCCAAAAGGTCAATCTCAGCAAATGAATCGACAGTGATCAAACCTACGCCATATTCAAGCGCTTCAATGAGTTCTTCACGCCCCTTATTGTTACCGTGAAAATTCATTCTTTCAGGAGGAAAGTCCGATGCAATAGCAACAGCTAACTCTCCGCCGGTCACAACATCAAGATCTAGTCCTTCTTCCTCAACTATTTTAGAAACCGCGGGATTCGCAAAAGCCTTAGAAGAATACTCGATATGGATCTTCGGATACTCAGCTTTGAAACTGGTAATAAAATCTCGACATATATCACGCAAAGTGTTCTCATCGTAAATATAGAGAGGACTGCCATACTCCTCTACTAGAGAACGAATATCACAGCTCCCTATCGCCAAACGACCATCATCGTTCACATCAGCGGTGATCGGAAGAACTTCAGATTCAGGAATATTAGACATTTGTAATTATGAAACTAAAAAATTTGTAAGAAAAAAACTACAGTAAATCGAGTTCGATATCGTCACTGCATGCTAAATAACGCAATTGCTAGCAACATCTATCTTAGTGTATTTGAATAATCAACAAAAAATATCCTAATCAAATGGGTGGTAACGGTATATAGAAATCAAATTTAGAAAGTCTGAATCATAGCGTGACACTTGAAAACAATGTATCTATCGTCAAATATGTGACAAGATTTATCTATTATGAGCGATAAACCTGTAAGACTAACCGAACTGGCATCTTGCGCCGGTTGAGCTGGTAAGCTCAGCGCGAGCGAACTTGCTCAGGTTTTGAGCAAGCTGCCTATTCCGAATATCACTGACGAAAATGTGCTAGTCGGAAACGAAACCGGAGATGACGCAGCCATCTACCGGTTAGATGAACGCGTCGCTCTCGTTCTAACTACTGACTTTTTCGCTCCAATAGTTGATGATCCATTCAATTATGGACAAATTGCCGTAGCCAATGCGCTAAGCGACGTTTATGCAGTTGGCGGCCAACCAATCACAGCCCTCAACATCGCGGCGTTCCCGCGTGACCTAGGAATGGAAGTAATTACAAAAATTCTTGAAGGTGGTCAGGCGAAGGCAGAAGAAGCAGGAATACTAATCATCGGTGGGCACACCGTCGACGACAAAGAACCAAAATACGGACTAGCAGTAACAGGGATTGTCACTCCTGGAAAACAGATTACAAACGCTGAGGCACAGCCGGGTGATGTACTTGTGCTGACAAAAGCAATTGGATCTGGATTCATTACAACGGCAGGTAAAGCAGGAATCGCTCCACTTGAGGTTATCGAAACTGCGGTAACTTCAATGGCGACACTAAACAAAGGTGCAGCCCAAGCGATGAGTGAAACAGGAGTGAGCGCAGCGACCGACGTGACAGGATTCGGTCTACTGGGACATCTTGGACAAATGTTGAAAGCCAGTGGAATGTCGGCAACGCTGAAATGGTCAAGTATTCCAATCCTACCTGGAGCAATGGATCTTGCCAAAACCGGAGCAGTATCTGGCGGCACTCGACGAAATATGGAGTCTATGCAAGGACAAATAGCTCTAGCTGAAGGCATTACTGAGCTGGAATTCATGATTCTCGCTGATGCACAAACCTCGGGTGGACTATTGATTTCTGTGCCAGAAGACCGATTAGGCTGCCTTGTAAATCATTTAGTTAATAACGATGTTCTTTATAGTGCTGTAATAGGAAAGGTCTCCGATGAAGGGGAGGTTGGAGCTATCACTATCAGGAAGTAATGCATGTGATAATACCTACACAACTACGGCGTATACAAAGTTTTTCAGCGTACTACCCACTGCTCCGAGTTAATCGGTGATGTTAATCGGGTATATAGAAAAACCGGACCTAACAAATAGCGAACGACCTCAAGTACGATCCCATATTTGTGTTCTTGGAAGAACGTCCAAGTCCGCAAGTGATTCATTTCCAGCTTCTGCTTCAGCTCGCAAAACATGATCTCTAAGTTGAATAGCTGCCTTTCTCAATGCGGTTTCAGGATCGATGCCAGCTGCATGGACCTGCCGGGCAACTGCCATCAAATAACGTCCAGCTCGATTTTCAGTTTCATCGATAGTTTCGCCTTCGATTCTCGAGAACACGAGTGGCATCGATTGTTTTTCTGGCCATGGAAGCCCTGCTCGCATTACGCGCTTTTGTAATGATGAAGAATATGCAAGTGCAGGCATCGCTATCGGGAGAGAGGCAACGATTGAACGATTGCCACCCGATTCGTCACGCTTCAACTTCTCCCACAAATCAACCACTTGATCTGATTCTTCAATAACAACTTCATCACCAAATACATGAGGGTGACGTTTGATCAACTTAGATCGCACAGCTTGACAAATTGAAGCCGCATCAAAATTGCCGATTCGTCTTCCTATATCAGCGTGAAAAACTATTTGCATTAAAATGTCTCCGAGTTCTTCTTCCAAACTTTTAGAGTCTTCTATATCGATAGCCTCAAGCGTCTCGTAAGTTTCCTCCAGTAAATTTGGTCGAAGGGAAGCATGTGTTTGCTCAGAATCCCAAGGACAGCCACCAGGGTCACGTAAACGCTCAATAATCGCGCAAAGTTCACTGAACGCATCTCCGGCCTTTGAAAACTGTTCACTTTGTAACATTTCGGAGTTCAATACACCCTCCCTAAGGACTACAAATGCAAACCTGTACACATAATGACAAGTATCCTAACTATCATGTCAGCAAACCCCCAACAAAAAACAACACACTCAAAGACAATCCTTACGCTAACTTCAGTCGGAATGGTAGTTTTCGCTATAGTGCTTCCGTTATTCCTAATTTTGTTTAACACAAGCTACATCACAAACAGTGAATGGCTATATGACTATGGTTGGTGGCGCAACGATATCTCATACAAAACTGGCATCACCGTAGACCAGCTAAACAGTGGGGCAGACCAGATCAAGGAGTACTTCAACAACGATGAAGAGTTCCTAGATTTAAGAGTCAGATTCGAAAGCACAGAAGTTTCACTTTACAGGGAACGCGAAATACTGCACATGGTCGATGTCAAAGCCCTGATGCAGGGTGTTTTCAACGTTAGCTTATGGTCAGGAATATTTTTAGCGATACTTCTGACCACGGGATTCTTTGTGCTAAAAAGAAATATCTTTACTGCTTTAAATAAATCTTTGAAGTGGTCTGCTATCGGAACTGGCACTTTTATTTTAATCTTTGGAGGAATAGCACTTATCAACTTCGGCTGGCTGTTTACACAGTTCCATTTTTTGAGCTTCGCCAACGATCTTTGGATGCTAGACCCAAGACGCGACTACTTGATTATCATGTTCCCTCAGCAATTCTTTTTTGAAGCCAGTCTTTTCATAGCACTACTTACCATTATCGATTACATGTTGATCGCAATTGCAATACATTTTGCCAACAAGCGATTACTTTAGTAAAACAATCAATTTGAAAGTCTAGACGACCATTCTTGGACTATCTCAGGCAACTCGCGTATCGAAGTAACTGTGAAATCAGGATTTTCGATTACCGACGATTTTGAAGAAGTAAAACCCTTAACCCAAACAGTAGACATCCCAACAGAAGCAGCGCCTCCAACATCAGTATGTAAGTTGTCACCAACATGTAATGCCCACTCCGCCTTTACTCCAAGGTTGTCCAAGGTCCTAACGAATATCTTCCGATTCGGTTTAGCGACTTCCTGTTCATTGGAAAACGCCAAAAAATCAAAATACTTCAAAATCCCAAGTTGATTTAGCCACCTGCGATACATCTGTGGACTAGTAAGACCAGTATTTGAAATCAGCCCAACCTTATGACCCAAAGAGCACAGGTCTTTCAATACATTTTCGCCATCATCAATAAGCGATGGAGGACTATCTAAGAATGCTTTATCGACCATTGCGCCCATACGAAAAACACTGTCACTATCCATTACTTGCGCTAACCCGGGAACAAGTTGATCTACAAGAGTTAATATCCAGTCTTCAAACCGCCTATCGCGTCCATGATCATGCCCAGACGTAATCTCCTCTGACAGAGATTTAAATCCATTCTCTACGACATCGTTTGGAACAAATTCCCCATACTTTTTCAACTCCCTGACAATACTGACTGTACGAGAGATTCGCCGGGCATCTGACTTAGCTGAACCATCACGGTCAAATATCAACGTTTGCCAGAGATCAAGTGTAATCGCAGTCAATTTATTAACCTAAAACACAGTGTCTTAGTACTTAACAATGCTAAAAATGTCGATCCCATCAGGAAGTGAAGATCTGCCATTCAGAAACCCAAGTTCTACACAGAAAGCAATCGAAACAGCTTGAGCGCCGAGTTCAGTGAGCAACTTGACACCAGCATTAGCTGACCCCCCTGTCGCCAACAAATCATCCACAACAGCAAAACGTTGTCCTTTTCGAAATGCAGTATTAGCCATCTCAAGCCGCGAAGTACCATACTCAAGCTGATAATCGACACCAATCACAGGTGGTGGCAATTTTCCAGATTTCCGTATCGGTACAAAAGGTATTCTCAATTTTGCAGCAACTAGAGCACCAAAAATGAAACCACGTGAATCAATTGCTGCAATAGCATCAACTCGAAAACTAGCAATGTGATTCGAAAGACTTTCGGTGACGTATTTCATCGCTTTAGGATCTGCCATCAAAGGAGTTAAATCACGAAACAAGACTCCCTTAGTGGGGTAATCAGGTACATCCCTAATCAAAGACTTAAGCTCCAAATAACACCATCCATCTGACTAATATGATAAATCGTAATTCAAGTTACTCATATTTATTGGCTGTATCTTCGGTAGCAAGCTAAACGAGATGATCGCGTTGAACCTAAATCACGAAAATTTACGCCTTATTAAAAATTTTATACCGAGGTTAAATCTTT